>ERZ1034865.305-NODE-305-length-33001-cov-18.063376_pt1 | contig 33001 bp, 21 predicted proteins | sample MGYA00520632_ERZ1034865 | MGnify/ENA primary metagenome ERZ1034865 (study PRJEB33766, sample SAMN09781738) | gut metagenome | biome: gut microbiome | host: Homo sapiens | place: Madagascar | study: EMG produced TPA metagenomics assembly of the PRJNA485056 data...
CTGTGGGGCGACATCTTTTAATCAACCAATAGGAAATTGGGATGTTTCGAATGTTGAAGATATGACCGGTATGTTCAAAGATGCAAAATCTTTCAATCAACCAATAGGCAATTGGGATGTTTCGAATGTTAAAAATATGGAATATATGTTCAATGGAGCAACATTTTTTAACCAATCTATAAGCAATTGGGATGTTTCGAATGTTAAAAATATGGAATGTATGTTCAGTGGTGCAACATTTTTTAATCAACCTATAGACAATTGGGATGTATCTAATGTTGATAATATGGGTGGCATGTTCTGTATGGGAACATTTTTCAATCAACCAATAGGCAATTGGGATGTTTCGAATGTTAAAGAGATGGAATGTATGTTCAGTGGCGCAACATTTTTCAATCAACCAATAGGCAATTGGGATGTTTCAAATGTTGAAAATATGAGCAGTATGTTCGAAGACGCAACATCTTTCAATCAACCAATAGGAAATTGGGATGTTTCAAATGTTGAAGATATGAACAGTATGTTCGAAGACGCAACATCTTTCAATCAACCAATAGGAAATTGGGATGTTTCAAATGTTGAAGATATGAACAGTATGTTCGAAGACGCAACATCTTTCAATCAACCAATAGGTAATTGGAATATTTCTAATGTTAAAGATAGGGATGCTATGTTCGAAAACGCAATATCCTTTAATCAGTCTTTAGAAAAGTGGAATACTAAAATTTAGAGTAACTACTCAGAACTGCTAACAATAACAGATTCTGAGTAGCATTAAGACCATTTTTACTGCTTTTTACAGTCAGTGAGTTCTTTTGAAACTCTAACCTCTGCATTAAATTGAAAGACTAAGATCGTTTTGTAGTAGGTTATGAGTAGCTACAACGAGATATTGTAAAGTTAAAAGTTCATCCTATTTTGAAGAACCAGATCAATAACCACTCCCAACTCTTCAGCTAACATTGCTTAAGACTATGGGAAAATTTTTATAGAGGCAATTATGAAATTTTGTACTAAGTGCGGTCTAAAAGAGCAAGATAATTCCATAATTTTTTGTAAAAAATGTGGAAATAAATTAACTTCAACAAAATATTTTCCAAAGACTCGAAAAGAATTGGACGAGTTATTAGATAGACATGATGTTGAATACTCTGAAATAGATGTTTCCGAGATAACGGATATGTCTTATTTATTCAGCCTAACGGACCATTTTTCATCGCCAAAGAACAAAAGCTATCATGTCTTAGATAAAGATACTGCTGGTCTTATATATTGGGATGTTTCGAATGTTAAAAATATGGAATATATGTTCTGTGGGGCGACATCTTTTAATCAACCAATAGGAAATTGGGATGTTTCGAATGTTAAAAATATGGAATATATGTTCCTTGGGGCGACATCTTTTAATCAACCAATAGGAAATTGGGATGTTTCAAATGTTCAAAGTATGCAAGGTATGTTCGAAAATGCAGCCTCCTTCAATCAACCAATAGGTAATTGGGATGTTTCTAATGTTGAAGAAATGGAATCTATGTTCCGTGGGGCAACATCTTTCAACCAACCAATAGGTAATTGGGATGTTTCGAAAGTTCAAGATATGGCTGTTATGTTCGCAAACGCAATATCTTTCAACCAACCAATAGGCAATTGGAATGTTTCTAATGTTGAAACTATGGAAGGTATGTTCGAAAACGCAACATCTTTCAACCAACCAATAGGCAAATGGGATGTTTCTAATGTTGAAGAAATGGAATCTATGTTCAGTGGGGCAACATCTTTCAATCAACCAATAGGAAATTGGGATGTTTCAAATGTTCAAAGTATGCAACGTATGTTCGAATATGCTACATCTTTCAATAAAAGTATAGGCAAATGGGATGTTTCGAATGTTAAAGATATGACTTGTATGTTCAAAAACGCAACATCTTTCAACCAACCAATAGGCAAATGGGATGTTTCAGATGTTAGAAATATGGAGTCTATGTTCGACAACTCAACATCTTTCAATCAACCAATAGGAAATTGGGATGTTTCAAATGTTCAAAGTATGCAACGTATGTTCGAATATGCTACATCTTTCAATAAAAGTATAGGCAAATGGGATGTTTCGAATGTTAAAGATATGACTTGTATGTTCAAAAACGCAACATCTTTCAACCAACCAATAGGCAAATGGGATGTTTCAGATGTTAGAAATATGGAGTCTATGTTCAACAACTCAACATCTTTCAATCAACCAATAGGCAATTGGAATATTTCAAATGTAGAAAATATGAAAGGTATGTTCAGTAGTGCAACAAACTTCAATCAACCAATAAGCAAATGGGATGTTTCGAAAGTTAAAAATATGGGTTATATGTTCTATAGGGCGACATCTTTCAATCAACTAATAGGAAATTGGGATGTTTCAAATGTTGAAAATATGAACAGTATGTTCGAAGACGCAACATCCTTCAATCAACCAATAGGTAATTGGGATGTTTCAAATGTTAAAGATATGACCAGTATGTTCGAAAATGCAGCCTCCTTCAATCAACCAATAGGTAATTGGGATGTTTCAAATGTTAAAGATATGACCAGTATGTTCGAAAATGCAGCCTCCTTCAATCAACCAATAGGCAATTGGAATGTTTCGAATGTTAAAAATATGCTCTGTATGTTTGAAGAAGCAACATCTTTCAATCAACCAATAGGAAATTGGGATGTTTCAAATGTTGAAAATATGACCAGTATGTTCGAAAATGCAACATCTTTCAACCAACCAATAGGTAATTGGAATATTTCTAATGTTAAAGATAGGGATAATATGTTCAAAAACGCAATATCCTTTAATCAAGCTTTAGAAAAGTGGAATACTAAAATTTAGGGTAACTACTAAGAGCTGCTAACAGATTCTGAGTAGCATTAAGACCATTTTTCTCTGTCTTTTACAGTCAGTGAGTTCTTTTGAATCTCTAACCTCCGCTTAAATTGTAAGACTGATATCGTTTAGCGGTGGGTTATGAGTAGTTACAATGAGATATTGTTAACTTAACTTTTGCGTTTCAAAAATTATTAACAAAACGCTTATAAATGTGGTCTAGCACTACATTTGCTGTTTAAAAATCGATTTCTTTAACTATTTAGAAATTGTGTTCTAAGTTCAAGACTAAGTAAGGATTTAATAAACTTAGCGGTAGCATTATACCATTTGTTTATTACGTCTTTAGCTATGTTGTATGCAAGCTGTAACATATCATCAGCTATACAGCCTGCTTTATGCAGTTCATCAATGAAAGAAGTAAAGCAACATGAAAGTGTTTCTAATGCTTCTAAGAAAGGAATGGCTCTAATTTCATCACAGCTGTCTCTAAATATCTGAAAGTGACATAGAGGATCATCCTGAAATCTTCTAATAATCATCAATGATGATATATCTGATATAAGCAATATGATTTAAAGCAGTAACAGTACCAAAGTCAGTACCAAAGCATTCTTTGTTAAGACCCAGATATTGTTTACATGACTTAAAGTAGCATTCAATAGACCAGCGTCTTGAATAGAGTTCAACAATCTTTTCAGATGTAAGATATGTATCTGTACAGAGAAGAGTAATAAACTCTTTACGGTTATTACGGTTTCTTACAAAGACTAATTTTACAATCTGACCTGAGGGAGTTTGAGCCTCTGTGGCACTGATAATGTCAGAGTCTAAGTTCTTTCTTTTCTTTAAGGCAGAAAGAAGCTTGTTTGAATTGTAGCGAGTAGTTTCATCTACAAAGGAGAACTTAAGGCTCTTCTTAATCATGCAGATACTGTGTAAGCCAATCTCCTGAAGGTCTGATGTAAGTTTATCTGAATAGAACCTGGTATCCATAAGAGCATATTGAGCTTTGATACCAAAGTTGATAATAGATTTGCAATAGCGATATACCATTGAAGGCTTACGCTTTTTAGAATCAGCTCGTCTTTTAGCTCCAGCTTTTCTGTTATCAATCTTCTTATCAAAGTCTCTGATTATGTGCTCCTCTTTTCTTGAACTCATAAGAGCAGATACTACAGGTAAGATATCTGTACCATCAGACCAACAGATAAGTAAGTTTGCAAATCCTTTTACACACTTTCCTTTTACAAGGTCAAAGGTTCTAGATAAACCTTCAATGTGTTTACCTCTTGCTCTTTCAATAATGGTGTCATCGATACAGAGAGTATAGATATGATCTTTATTGTTGAGTTTTACTATTATTGAACAGGCTACCTTAGCAGTGATCTTAAGTAGGTTTGCCCAATTGTATCTGCTGTCTGATAGAAAACGCATCAGAGCATAGTAACTGCATTCAGGATATTCAACTGAGGTGAGAGTAAATCTGTCATGGAGTGATTTGGCTCCTGTAAAGATAGAGCTTATAAGAACCATAAGTAGAGCATAGGCAGATACTCCTGACCTTTTTAAGAAGCCTGCTCTTACTAAAACTCTCTTTAAGTCTAAACAATCTTTAGAACAAACAATTTAGATCCTCAAAAAGATTGTCTCTTGTGTTTTCTTAAAACTAACAAAGCAATCTCATAGTTGTTAAAGAAATCGCTCTTAAACAATAAATGCAGTGTTGGACCACATCTTTAAGCGTTTTGTTAGCTAATTTTGAATTGAAAATTTGAGTAATATTGATATATACCAAGATTTGGAACGATGGTTTTATAGAATATCAAAAGCAATTTTATTTAGCTTAATGTGACGTAATAATACAAGAAAAATAGGTAGGACTTTAACAATGGGTAATAGCATTGAGTTGAAATCTGTTAAAGATCTTCTAGGAATGAGTTTTTATATTCCCAACTATCAACGAGGATATCGCTGGGAACAAACTCAAGTCATAGATTTATTAGAAGATATATTGGCATTCTCTAAAACTAGAAAGGAAGAAGATGAAATTTACTGCATACAACCACTAGTAGTCTCTCAAAAAGACGAAGAAGATATTTTGGAAAAATGTAGAAAAGCTTCCTCTTTGGAGGAAATTAAAAGATATCTAAATCTAAGAGGTACTTGGAATGTTGTAGATGGTCAACAAAGATTAACAACTATCTATTTAATCCTTTGTTTTATGAAAATTAAGGAGAGATATCAAATTGACTACAGTACAAGAAGAGGAAGTATAGATTTTCTTTCAAATTTTGGAGAGATAAATACTAAATCTGAATCGATTCAAGATAAATCTGAAGAGAATATCGATTATTTTTTTATGCATAACGCATACAAAGCAATTGAAGCATGGTTTGAAGCTCACAATGATGATAAAGATAAATTTCAGAAAACTCTTTTAAAAAATGTTAAGTTTATATGGTATCAAGTCGCTAGTAATCAAGAAATATCCGTTTTTAAACGCCTTAACATTGGCAAGATCCCTTTAACTGATTCAGAACTAATTAAGGCTCTATTCTTGAATAGAGGTAATTTTAGTTTTGAAAGTAAGGATGTTGAATATATACAGGAGAGAATAGCTTCAGAATGGGATCAAATTGAGTATAGACTACAAGATGACGAATTTTGGTCTTTTATTAACAACATTGATTATGAAAAGCCGACACGAATTGATTATATTTTGGATTTAATCTGTGAAAAAAATTATTTGACAGATTTGGGAATAGATATTGAAGTAAAAGAGCTATGTAATGATTCTCACAAGACTTTCAGATATTTTTTCATAGCATTTAATAATCCAAAATTAAAAAATACAGAAGATAAACTTAAAACACAATATGTAGAGAATATTTGGAAAAAGATAAAGTATTATTTTCAAGTATTTGAAGAGTGGTATCACGATTATAGGTTATTCCACTATGTTGGTTATCTAACTTCTATTTCAAAGCCTTGCAAAGTATCAGAACTGATAGATCTTTACAAAAGATCACCTAATAAAGAAAAATTTGTTGAAAATATTAAAAGTGAAATAGTTAAAAAACTAAAAGCGTATTCTTGGATTAAAGAATTAAAGACGAAAGATAAGTTAAAAGAATTAAAGACGAAAGATAAGTTAAAAGAATATGCTTTTGATCAAGATGGCAAGGCTAGCAAACAAGATTGTGTCTGTATTTTACTTTTGCATAACATCGAAACTGTCATCCAACTAAACACAAAGCTAGTATCAGAATCTAAGTATAACCTTCCTAACTTTACCAAGTTTCCTTTTCACCTGTATAAAAAAGAAAATTGGCAAGTTGAACATATAAGACCGTATTCTGGAGATGATCTGCAAGACAAAGATAAACAAAAAATATTCCTGTCCTTAGCAAAGGAATATCTTGTTAATAAAGATTCTTTAAAAAGCAAGATCGACGATTTCTTGTCTGAAAAAGGAAATTTTGAATTTAGTTCTATTCTTGAAGAGCTCAACAAAACAGGAGAAGAGCAATTACCAGATGACGACAAAAATAAACTTTGGAATTTTGTACTATTGGACGAAACAACTAACAAAGAATATGGTAATCAAATTTTTCCTGTAAAAAGAGCTTTCGTTATTAATAAGGATAAGGGCAATAAAATCAAATATACTTGGAAGAACGGCGAAATTGGTAAGCAAGAAATTAAGGAAATAGCTTTTGTTCCTCCTTGCACGAAAAATGTCTTTACAAAAAATTACACAGACATGCCTTCGTCAATGGTTTATTGGACAAAAGAAGATGCCGAAGGGTATTTTGATGATATTCTTAAGACATTGAAATATTACATACCTAAACTTATTTCATAAGGATGTTTTGTAAAATGCTTTATACCTTATTTAAATTGTTAGAAAAATACAAAGTTATAATTCCAGTAATACAACGTGATTACGCACAGGGAAGAAAGGGTAAGGAGTATCTTAGAAAAAGCTTTTTAACCCAAATTAAAAAGAGTCTTGAAGATCCAAATAACAAGACTACTCTCGATTTTATTTATGGAAATTTGGAAAACGATAGTTTTTTACCATTAGATGGACAGCAGAGATTAACTACTTTATGGCTCGTTTATTGGTATGTTTCATTAAGAGCCGGAATGTTGTCATCTGATGAAATTAGAAAAAAACTAGAAAGATTTTCATACCAAACAAGAGCTTCTTCTTGTGAATTTTGTAAAGCAATTTGTAATGAGATTGATTTAAAAAAATATGAAGATTATAGAAATTCAAATTCAGACAAAAATTCAAATTCAGACAAAACTATTGCTGACTTTATAAAATCTCAAACATGGTTCTTTTCATCGTGGAACCAAGATCCAACAATAAATTCTATGCTCAGAACAATTGGTGGTGACAATGATAATTTAGAGGATAATATTGAAGTATTATTCAAAGATGCCGATTTTGAAGATTTTAGCGAAAAGCTATATTCAGAAAATGCTCCAATTGACTTTGAATTGATGATTATTAATTCTAAAGACTTGCCTATGTCTGATGATTTATACATAAAAATGAATGCACGTGGCAAGGCACTAACCAATTTTGAAAATTTTAAAGCAGATTTAATTGGCTATATACACAGTAGTGATGCTTTTAATGGAGCTGCTCCTAATGCTCCTGAGTTAACTTATAAAGAATACCTTCCTTCCCAAATCGATTCTTGTTGGACTGATGTCTTTTGGTCGGTAGCAAGAAAAAGAGCTGAGAAAGAGAACATAAAATTCAACGGAAATATAGATAACATTTTTTTTGCTTTTATTAATCGCTATGTCCTAAATGAAATTTGTCTTAATGAACAAATGAGACCTGATGAATTTGCAGCAGGCTCAGAAAAAAATCAAAAAAGAGATTTTGAAAAGTTATTTGGTATAAGCGACAAATCAAAAACTGCAGACGATAGTTTGATCGTTTATGAGGATTTTGATGTATACGTAAAGTACTTGTCGTTTGAAAAAATTAAAAATTTAGATCATGTCTTTTTTATAATTTCTGAAGATAACTATAAAGTTCTTAGTTCTATCAAAAGTGCTTTGAACTTTAATAACGTTGATGATCAAAATTCAAGTTATAACTTCATCCCTAAAGAATTTGTCTCATCCAATTTAAAAGAAAGAGTTTATTTTTTAGCAATTACTCTTTATCTTGAAAGTACAGAATCTGCTAGTACTTTTAAAGAAGAAAATTTCAAAAAATGGATGAGAGTTGTAAAAAATCTAATTGAAAATGCTGTAGTTGAAAGTTTACCTGTAATGGTTACTTGTATGAGACAAATAGAAAAGCTTTGTCAAAATCCAAATGAAAAGGATATTTATGAGATTTTAAATAATCTTGATGATAATTTCTCAAGTAGCCAATTAGGATTACAGTTATTAGAAGAAAAGCAAAAAGCCCAGAAGATATTGGTAGAAAAAGACTGGGAAAGTAAGATCATAGAAGCTGAAAATTATTCATTCTTTAATGGAACAATTAGATTTCTTTATAGAAATGAAAAAAAAGAAATCTGTTGGAAAGATTTTGATACAAAGTTCGCAAATGCAAAGCTGCTATTTTCAAAAAAACAAAAAGGCATTGTAAAAACTGAGACTATAAAGGATCTATTGAGATATTTTGGTGGTTTCGATGAAATAAAAGGTCAATATCTCTTTACATCTATTGGATATGATCATCGTAATAAATGTTGGAAGAGAAATATCCTGTGTAGTGAAAATGAAAAGGTACAGGAAAATGTTCAAAAATTACTATTGTCTGAAGAAAAACCAAAGAACTACTCTGATAAAGAGTATGAGAGTTTTGTAGAAAGTGGATTGATTGAGCATATAGTAGAACAAAAAGAAAATTACAGATATAGATATACAGAGCGAAATGGCTTGCGAGGAATTTACAAAGACTATACCCAAACGTATGGTGTGTATTTATCATCAAATCGTAGAGAAAAATGCAAGATGCTTAATGATTTGGTAAAAGAGAAGAAATTAAGCATAACAAAACCAGATTTTAATTGTTTTGTAGGTGGTTATTACTGGGGATTGGATGTTAAGTTTGTTTTAGATGAAAAAACTTATCGTTGGCAAGAAACAATTGAGAATAGTAAAGAAACAGATAAAATTGATGAGTTCTATCCCAAAACAAAGGAATATTCAAAAAATACGCTTCAATGGGATGATAGCATCAATGACTCTTCTGACTTGATATCTAAAATTAGTCAATTTCCTTTTGAAGGAGACTTAACAAAGTAAATGTAAAAAGGGAAAAAAATCTTAACTTATCACAAAGATGTATCCAACGTAGTAATGGTTGTCAGTAATTTTATGAAATACAATTAGGTTTAATTCTATGAATTCACATTTAAAAAATGATAATACAATTGAATTAGAAACTCTGTTTAAAACAAAGAAATTCTCACCTAATAAAAGTCAAAGAGAAGCCATACAGTGTATGGATAGACCTCTTTTTTTAACAGCAGGACCAGGCTCAGGAAAAACAAGAGTTATTCTTTGGAGAACATTAAATTTAATTGTATTTCATAATGTAAAACCAAATGAAATCTTCTTAGCTACATTTACTGAAAAAGCAGCGTTGCAACTGAAGCAAGGGTTGCAATGTCTTCTGACTATTGCAACATCATTTACAAAACAAAATTATGATTTAGCTGAAATGTACGTTGGTACTTTTCATTCTCTCTCAAAGTTAATATCAACTCTTAAAAGTCATTTATCTTGCACTTTGTTAATGTGATTTTGATTTTTGCGTCGCTCTAAATAGCAAGCTTGGTAAAGATTGCATATTTTCTTTACCCTCTTTATATTTGAACTTTAAAAGCAAATGGTAAGCACTACAATTGACTTTGATCTGCTCCTCTACAATCAAATGACCATAGTAAAAGGCTCTACCTCCATGCTCTTTATCAAAGGCGGTAGTGGCAGCACTTATTATGGCTATAACAATAAGTACTTGGATATTGCTAGAACCATAAATCAAAAGTACGGTCTTACTGTAGCTGTATCTTCAAACAAGCTCTTTTCTGTGATCGATCTTAAAGAAGAACTTCAGTCAGTCTTCAATGCATTGAATACCCACCATCAAGTTTTATTTGCTGGAGTATCATCAGGAGCAGTAGCTGCTATTGAGCAATCACCAGATATTTATGATCTTCAAAAGATACTGCTTATAAATCCACCTATTACAATTTCACTTCCAAAGATAAAGAGATCACTTGAAGCTAAGAAAGGAGCTTGCTTTAACTTTGTATTCGGATCAAATGATCCTACCTACAGATTTTTACCTTTACTTGACAACGTTAAATCTCAATCAACAATCAACTTTAAGATAGTAGAAGGGGCAGATCATAATTTCAAAGGTATGGAAAAAGAGTTTAAAGGGCTGTTTATTAACTTTGTTGAGAACAACCTAATTTGATTGTGTAACTAAGTTCATTCACTGTTCTCAAAAGGTATCCCACAAGTTAAAAGGTAGTCCACAAGATAAAACTCAATGCCGACAGCATTTACCATATCTTGAAATTACACCTCAACAACCAATCCCTAACTAGACTCGATAACCAATTTCAGTCGCAGTCTTAATAGCCAATCCAAATACCACGCTATAGCCATCTATACACTCTTAGCACCAAATCAGTGATTTTCAACTCAATCCAATCTTTTCTTGAAAATTAAATTAAAGCGTATGTATAATCAATCTACGTCCTGTATATTTAGGCGGAATCACAATTTAAGGCTATTTTAGGAATAGTTTGTACCTCATATGTTAGATAACGCAGTAGTTGTAAAGTTAAGTGGCAAAGCATTAGGCGGTGTAGAAGAACTGTCTAAACTTTTCACTGCCTGCCGTGGACAGAAATTAGTAGTTGTTCATGGAGGTGGCGTTGAGGTTGATGCTTTGTTTAAAGCTTTAAATCTTGAGGTTAAAAAGAAGAACGGTTTAAGAGTAAGTCCTCGTGAACAGATGCCATACATCAGCGCAGCATTAGCTGGTATGTGCAACAAAGGTTTACAGGCATTAGCTATTAAAAACGGTCTGAATGCTTTAGGTATGTTAGCTAGTGATGGCAAGACCATTACTGTAAGACAGTTATCTGAAGACTTAGGCATGGTAGGCGCCGTTGAACCTAATGATAAGAAGTACCTTACTTTACTTCTTGAAAACGGATATACACCAATCATCGCATCTTTAGCACACGATGATAATGGTGATCTGTACAATGTAAATGCAGATGATGCAGCACTTGCTATTGCAAGAGTATTAAATGCTCCACTGTATTACATTTCAGATGTACCAGGTGTCCTTGATAAAGAAGGCAAGCTCATTGATGAGCTTGATGAGAATAAAGTTAATGCTTTAATTGCTGATGGCACTATCTCAGGTGGCATGACAGTTAAAGTAAAGAGTGCAATTGATGCAACCAAGCTTATCAAGAAGCCTGTATACATTGCCTCATTCAAAGATCCAAATCTTGCAGAAAATCTAATCTCCCGGTCTCGGCTTGGCACAGTATTCAATGTCTAATAGCTTTTGCAGTACATAAAAGACAATGTTTTAGAAAAGAACTTTTATAAACAAACTTTTATAAACAAACATTGTCAGATTTAAAAATAAGAAATCTTAATATGTACTGCGGGCTTTAAAGCATAGTAAAACTATTAACAGGCATTTATATATTTTTTAGGCAAAGTCGATATACATAAAATCGTGGAGACACATCTATATGCCACCTATAAATCAGAATTCATCATCATTTGTATTATTAGATGAAATCAAACAGAACACATTAGAAGAGCTTTATGACAAGGTAGTTGATCTTTATGACAAGAAGTTAATGTCAAAAGAGGATCTGACTAAGGTTAATGAAGCATTAGTTACTGTAAATCAGGTGTTCTTAAAACAGGAAAAAGCAAACTTCACCGTAAGACAGGCAACCTTAGCTGATGTTGACTCTCTTATGGATATGATTGAGTACTGGGCAAAGCAGGGACAGAATCTTCCTCGTAAGAGAAATGACATCATCCGTGGTATTCAGACCTTTGCTGTCTGTGTCAAAAATGACAAGGTAGTAGGCTGTGCCTGTTTATATGTTTATGACTCAGGTTTAGCTGAAATACGCTCATTAGGTGTATCACCTGTAATTCAGCGACAGGGACAGGGCAGGGCGATTGTAAACTACCTCTTAAAGAGAGCATCAAAGATGTTCATCCAAAGAGTATTTGTGCTCACAAGAAGTCCTGAATTCTTCTCAAAAGTAGGCTTCCAGAAAACAGTTATTGAAGCTCTGCCTGAGAAGATTTTAAAAGACTGCGAAAACTGTCCAAAGCGTGAAAAGTGCGATGAAGTGGCATATATCTACAATGTAAAGGATCACAACTAATATGAAAATCACCAGAAAAACTTTTGACGAGGTAATGTTCCCTTGTTACACCCCAATGAACATGGTTATTAAGAAGGCTCATGGTTCATATGTTTTTGATAATGAAGGTAACAAGTACGTTGATTTAACCTCTGGTATTGCAGTTAACTGTTTAGGTCATACTCCAGATGGAGTTCAGAAGGTAATTAAAAAGACCTGCAAGAACTTAATTCATGTAAGTAATATCTTCTGCAACGAGTACACACTGTCACTAGCTAAGAAGTTAACCTCACTTACAGGTTATGACAAGGTCTTCTTTGTAAACTCAGGTGCTGAAGCTAATGAGACAGCTTTAAAATTAGCTCGTCGTGTAGCATTTGATGACTATGGCGCAGAGAAGAATGAGATTATCTCATTTGTAAACAGCTTCCATGGCAGAACCTTCTTCTCTGTAACCGTAGGCGGTCAGGAGAGTTATTCAGATGGTTTCGGTCCAAAGCCTGCTGCTATTACCCATATTCCATACAATGATATTGCAACCTTTGAAAAGACCATCTCAGATAAGACTTGTGCTGTGATCTTAGAACCAATTCAGGGTGAGGGCGGTATTATCAAAGCTGATGATGCTTTCTTAGTAAAAGTACGCGAACTGTGTGATAAGTTCCATGCTGCTTTAATCTTTGATGAGGTTCAAACCGGTGTCGCAAGATCAGGTACTCTGTATGCTTATGAGCAGACTCCTGTTAAACCTGATATCTTAACCTCAGCTAAAGGTTTAGCTTCAGGACTTCCAATCGGTGCTGTTTTAACCTATGACAACTTTGCAAAACATTTTGTTCCTGGTACCCATGGCTCAACCTTCGGTGGTAATGCTTTAGCCTGCTCTGTAGGCTGCTATGTACTGGACAAGGTAAGTGATAAGAAGTTCTTAGAGAATGTAAAAGCAACCTCTGAGTACATTAAAGCCTCAATCAAGAAACTTGATGAAAAGCATCACGTCTTTGATGATGTAAGAGGTGAAGGTTTACTCATGGGCCTTGTTTTAAACAAGAAATACTCAGGTAAGTCAGGTGCTCTGCAAAAAGAATGCTTTAAGTATAAGTTATTAACCTTAACCGCTCATGGCGATGTATTAAGACTGGCTCCTGCTTTAAACATTAAAAAGTCTGTTGTAGATGAAGCTATGAAGCTTTTAGATAAATCTTTAACAGACTTTGTAAAAGACAATGCTTAATAAAAGGGGATTTTAGAAGATAAGAGCTTAACAAGTTTAAAAGCACAACTTTTAAGTTTTAAGCTAAGTTTAATGAATCTTATCAGATCCGCTACAGGCACTGTGTGTAATTAACTGAAACATGCAGTGCCTTAATTGTCTTAGTGGTAATAGCTGAAATTCACCTCAAGCTAATTTTCAAAGCAAACTCAGGATCTTTGCAAAACGCAATCAGGATCTCTGCAAACCACATTAAAGATCAGTGCAACTAAAATTCAAGATTGTTTCCAAACTCTTTTAAGATCACTGCAACAAAAGTTCAAGATCATTGCAAACCAATCTTAAGATTTGTGCAAACTTATTAAAAGATCATCTGAAACTTTGTAGTACTCACAATAAAAGCCAGTAACTACAATTACTCAAAATTTTATTGTGTATAATTGATAAATATGAAGTAAAACAGGAACACAATAATGAACAATAATGAATTTTTACCACTACCAGATAATCCTGGCTGTTATGAAGAACTAAAAGACGGTAATTGTTACTTTGTAGATAAGACAGAGTTTATAAAGACTGTTTTTACAAGTTCTACAAAAGTTCTGTTGTTTACAAGACCAAGACGTTTTGGTAAGACTTTGCTCATGACCATGTTTGAGTCTTTCTTAAAGATAAATCCTGATAAGCCTTTTAATACCTCTTTACAGCAAAAATACTTTCAAGGCACCAGGATACTTGAGGACAAGGAGTTCTGTTCTAAGTTCATGGGACAGTATCCTGTTATTGATATTTCTTTAAAAGATGTAACAGGTAAGACCTTTGAAATAGCATATAAAAATTTTGCAAAGGAAATAAGCAAACTTGCAGAAAAGTATAGATATCTTTTAAACAGCCCAAAACTAGATGAAGAAGATAAAGACAAATTAAGCAAAATTCTTAAGGTAGAGTTTTTAAGGGAATTTGAGAATTCAGATTATCTGACAGGTTCATTAAGTATCATAGCTACAGCTCTTTATAAAGAATATGGAAAGTACCCAGTACTCCTTATTGATGAGTATGATGTACCTCTTGCTAATGCTTCATATCATGATTTACAGAATACTAAACTGTATCGTGATGAGAAAGACTTTAAGGCTGACTTTCATTACAACATGGTAGATTTGATGAAAAGTTTTCTTGGTATTTTAAAAGATCAAAAGACACTCACCAAGATCATTATCACAGGATGTTTAAAGGTAGCTAAGAACAGTCTTTTTACAGGTGTTAATAACCTTAAGGTAAATACAGTCCTTTCTGAAAACGAAGACTATACAGGAATCATAGGTTTTACCAAAGAAGAAAACTATAAGTTCTTAAAAGACTATAAAATGGACAACTTTGCTCAAAAAGTAAAAGAGCATTATGACGGATACAAGTTCTATGACAAAGAGATTTTCTGTCCATGGGATATAGTAAGTTTCATTAGTGATTATTACAAAAAGAATCTAAAGGGAACCTTAAAGTTAAACAGGTTAGAAAACTACTGGGAAGGCACTACCTCTGATAAATCCTTATCAGGTTACCTTGGTTATTTAACTGATAATGACAATCAAAAGATGCAGGACTTAGTTGATGGTAAGCCAATTAGCTTCAAACTAAATGAATCCATGAACTATGACACACTGTCAGAGCACAACTCAGATGATTTCTGGTCTTTATTACTACACACTGGCTATTTAACTCTTGATTGGGATAAGACTAAAAAGGAAGAGTTGTCTAAAGACAGTAAAACCAATAAAGAAGTTTTTGCAAGAATTCCGAATTTAGAAATACTTGAATGTTTTGAACATAACATTCAAAACAGATTTAATACAGAGATTGTACCTAACACTGTTGCAGATGAAATAGCTAACGCTCTTTTAAATGGTGATAGTACTTTTGCTCAATTAAAGCTTCGCACTATCTTAATGAGCTTTATCTCGTTAAGAGATAATGCCACAAAAGCTCCTCATGAAAACTACTATCATGGTTATCTAAATGGTCTTTTCACTAACTGCTCTGAAAATTTCTTCTCTGAATATCATTCAAATTTTGAAGCTGGCGATGGTTATGCAGATATTGCCTTTACAGATACATTTTCAGAAAAGGCAGCAATAATTGAAATAAAAACAACAACTGTTGTTTCAGAGTTAATTGATCTTAGCCAAGAGGCTGTCGAGCAAATCGAAGAAAAGCATTACGCAGATCCTTTTAAAGCTAACAAAATGGTTCAAAGTATCTATGCTTACGGAATTGCCTTTGCAGGTAAAAACTGTTTTATAACCTGTAAAAAGCTTAAGTAGTTTCTCTCTTTCTCTTAGGCGCTACAGTCGTTCTGTTAAAGCTCTTATAGTGCCATGATTTTTAATTTTAAGATTTTGCTACTCATGTAAGTAAGATTGTAACAGCCCTTTAAAGAGAGTCTTTTAAAAAGAAGACTTACTAATCAAGTCTTACTTGTCCTAATGCTTTAATGCTCTCTTTTATTTCTATCAATTTAATTTGTGAGTCATAGAGATCCTGAGTTATCCTGCAGGCTTTTGCTTTCATACTCTCAGTAGCCGCAGGTAGTGGAATAGCCTTTAACTCTGATAACTGCAAAACCTTTAACTTATCTCCTGTGATCTTAGTTTTAATATAGTCCTGCATATCGTCATTTCTTAATAAGGCAAAGATAAGTTCCTGAGAATAAAGATCAGGATCTTTTGATCTGATGATGGCAAAGCACTGACCTGCCATGACTTTCTTTTGTCCTTCTTTATAGAAACCTACTTTACCTACAGCACCTTTTACAGAGATCACAACATCACCATCAATTAAAAGGTTTCGTTTAGCCTGTTTTAAGCCAAGTTCAACCTCAACCTCTTTAGGTACTGAGGTAATGATGCCACTTTCGGGCACATCATTTAAATTTAACTCACACAGTTTCTCTTTAAAATCTGTATCCGCAGGTGTCTTACAGGTTAAAGCCTTATAGATAGTAGCTATCTTATCTAACTCTACAGTACCTTTTTTTATGTAGGCAACACTGTCTAAGACATCAGTTGGAGATACATAAGCTGTAGGATCTAATTTACAGAGTTTATCAGCATTTGATTTTATTGAGCTAATTGAGACAAACTTACAGTGCTCTGAATTCTTTTGAAAAGTGTCTGCTCCTGAACAGGATAGGGCATGAGATACCTCATTTACAGTCTTTAAAGCTAAGACACTGTGAGCTCTTGATGAGAGTTTCTCATCAAGGCAGTTTGCTGTAGATAGGTTGCACAAAAGCAGTTTCTTATCAGTTATCTTTAAATCAGTAATTTTACTGTAAGCTTTTTTGCTGTCTGATGAGGCAGTGTTTAAGACCTCACTGTAGCCTTTTGCAACTGAATTGCTTACATTCTCTTTATCAAAGACTAAAACATCAATTAAAAGATCTTTATCAGCACAAAAGAATCTTGGTAATCTTAAGACGGCACTTAAGTAATTATCTTCTAATAAGGTCTTTCTGAAAAGAATGCCTTCATTAGCATTAGTGTAAGTAATTACATGAGGTATAAAGAGCACAAAACGCTTTTGTACTGTTCTCTTTAAAAGGTTATATAAAGAGTAATAGTACTTGCACAGATTCTGTATGTCACCTTTAAAGAGTGGCTGACAGACAAAAGCTGCACTATGAGGATTGTCAATTAACTCCTGTCTTGAAACATAAGGTTTTAATGGACAGTTAATTTGTAAGAGCAGTGCTCTTACAAAGTTAAGTTCCAGCGATGGAGTGTGTAAATATGAAGTGTCATCAATATCTGCATTACCTGCAGCATCGACCTGTTTTTTGCATTCTTCAGGGACTAAATTAGCTTCATAATCACGTAGGAAGACAGTCTTTTCATTTAGGTTTAAAGAGTCTGATTTTAAGCCTTGAGCATGAGAGCTAGTTTTTTTTAAGTTTTCATCAAATCTCTTTAAAGCTTCAAAGTTAACTTTAGCATCAATACTCATCTTACTGTCAACATTGACAAAACTGTCAATGCTGCTGTTATGATCATTTAAAAGTGAGTATTCAGCATAAGGCAGTACATTAGATAAAAAGAGCACTTTATCATTATCTTGACTGCAAGACTCAGATAGATAATCACAAAGTACTTTTACAAGTCTCTGTTCATGGAAAAAAGTATTTGAGAAGAGCTCATCTGCTGCATTAAAGAAATTATCAAAAATTACAGTATCAGTATCTAAAACTGTACCTTTGTTTCTTTTGGCAGGGCTTAAAGCGTTATTACTGTCAGCTTTACCATTAGCTGAAGGCGCATCCTGTACTGAATCTTTTAGATGTTCTATGTTTAACTTATTGATGAAACTGCACAGATTGGCTTTAAGTTCAGTGTATGGGTATGAGTCATAAATACTGATACCTAACTTATTTAAAGCATCAGTGTTTAGTGTTAAGTTATAAGAGCTGTCAATATTTAGTTTTTTATTGTTATCTTTGTCATCAGCCTCTTTTAAGTAAGTTTCATTTAAATCAGTTTTTTTAGCACCAATCCTCTCTAAAAAGTTTTTTACATACTGATTATTGCTGTTTTTAATCTCATCTGAGTTAATACATTTGATTAAATCGTCCCAAAAAGAGTCATGACATCCGTTTTCATCATATTTAGCATCAGTAAAAATAAGTTCTTCTAAACTTTTATCTTTAAACTGATAAAAGGCAACAGCAAGCTTTAGTAACAGTTTAGTGTTTGACTTATTAAAGAAAGTTGAAGAGGTAGCTTTAGATCTTAATGTCTTAATAATCAAACTTAAGTTATCCATGTTTACTTTATCTGTTAGCTCTTTCATGCTTTTGTCTCTTATTTACTGAATATCTCACCAATCTGTATTAAAGATAGTGTACAGAATTGTAAAACGAAAAACATAACCTTAAGTGATTTAGATATAAAAAATACCTAAAAATTTGCTTGATAATAATTAGGTATTGTATATACTGAAATATATCAAAGGATGATATTTGAAATTTGTTAATCCTAAAGGAGATCATCATATGAGAGTAACAGCTGACAAAGTAACAGAGCCACGTTTATTTATCACAAGTGATCTTCATTTAGGGCATAAAGCCATCATCCAATATTGTAACCGTCCTTTTGACTTTACAGATAAGGGGATTGAAGAGTGTGACGATTTTCTATTAGAGCAGTACAGAAATACAGTAAATGAGAATGACATGGTTATCTTTTTAGGAGATTTAACTTTTAAAAAGAATCACAAAGGTCAAAAGATGACTGAGATCTTTACAAAGCTTCCTGGTCGTAAGGTTTTAATTAAAGGCAATCATGACTGGTATAAAGACTCTTTTTACAGAAAGTGTGGCTTCTTATCTGTTAACAGATACTTAATCTTTGGGAATTACTTTTTATGTCATTTTCCAGTAACAGGAAAACCTGATTACCATGGAAGACTCATGGATGAAGAGTACTGCAAGTTTGTAAAGGCAACATGTTGCTTTATTGGTGAAAAAACAGGTTGCTGTACTGTAATCATTCACGGTCACACTCACGCACAGAGTGTAGATGAGGATGATGGGATTACCCATTATAACTGCTGTGTTGACTATAAACCTAACCACTATGCTCCAGTGGAGTTTACAAAAGAGATGTTTCCAGAGCTTTACACAGAGGTAGCAGCCTATTTTCAAACTCTTGAGACAAAACAGACAGAATGGCAAAACTAAATTTTTTTAATTAGTAATAAATAGGTATAGACTACACCTAATTTATTTATAAAAACACTTTTAAGGAGAGAGCTATGTTATCTCTTGAGAATAAAAATACCAAAGTAAACAGTTCAAACAAAATCAGATCATTAAACCAAAACTTTAAGGCAAGACTTAAGGATAAGTTAGGTTTCACCCTTAATCCTTATACACTTGTAAATAATGCTTTAAGATGTAAAAAATCAGGCTCTTTGCAGTTTAAAGGTGAGTTGTTAGAAGAGGTGACATCAAAACTTATCAAAGATAATAGTGCTCTCTCTTATGATAAGTTTGCTTATAACTACTTTACAAAGTTGCTTTACAGACAAAAATGCACTGAGATAAATTGCGATAATGAAGCCTTTGAATGCTACGAAATGTTTTCAAATGATGACTTTCGTCCTTCTTCTTTTGATGAAAGCTTTTGTTTTAAGGTATTAGATTGTTGCAAAGGTAAAGGTACTTTAAAGACAGAGCTAATCTGTAACTTTGCTCATTTTATGTTAGATAAGGGGGACTTTACACCATTATCTGCTCGATATGACTTTGCAAAAAATAATGCTGACAGTGCAGATGAAAGAGCTTTAGCAGTGATCTTTGTCTCTCATCTTTTACAGGATACACCTTTAATTGATCTTGATACTCTGTTTTATAACCATTGTGTTAAAGACAGTAATAATACAGAAAAGAGCGAAAATGATGATAATGGAAGTGCTCTAATTCCAGAAAAAAACTCTATCTTAAAAACAGACAATCAAAATCATGAACCTAATGTTAAACAGGATCCATGTAAGTTTTCAGTTGATGACTATGGTTTGTCTGAAGAGGGACACAGAGCCTATCTTCAGTTTTTATATATCTGTTCAAATCGCTTATTTGCTTATGATCTGATTGAAAATAAGGGAATTCATGGTAAATTTAAAAATCATTTTGGCTCTTTTATAGCAAAAGAAATAGCTTTATCACAGAATTCAGATAAGAATTCACCTTTGGATAAGGTTATTGTCCATTCCTTCATTTATCTTGAAAAATACCTCTTTAAGACTGATGCGATGCATGACATTATTCTCTTTGTAAATGAGATTAAGAGCGCAATTGAAGAGGGCATAAGTGAGAGTGAGTTATCTGATCTTATAAGCTCAAAAAAGATCCTGCTTTTAAATAACCTTTTATCACACAGAAAAGAAATTCCCCGTCCTACTCTCTATGTCTTAAGATTAGTTCGTGACTGCCTTTTACTTACTTATCTCTTACAGGGTAATGATGCCTCTTTAAAAGCAAATCGCCTTTATAACTATCTAAAAGATCAAAGCCTGAAGGCACGTTACTCCTCAGTACGCAAGAGCTATGACCGTACCTTTGGTATCAGTTTAGCAAAAGACTATATAAGAGAAAGTACTTCATTAAATACTGACAGTGGCAGTATTGAGGCAACAGTTGCAAATGCTGATGATGTAGCTTTTACAAAATTTCAAGACAGTACTGAAGTGCCTTTAGTGAATGTAATAAACAGCCAAAATCCTCCTAAGTCTGGATGCTGGCACTTAGCTGATGCTTTGTATGACATCCCTGTTTTTAAATCCTTTATTTTAAAAAAGATGGTGCTTTTTTCACCTGTATTTAAAGACTGCCTTGACCTCTTCTTAAGTGTTCATGGAACAGGTGATCCTGAATTTGAAAGCTTCATAAATGAACTTTCAGGTTTTGATTTTATCTTCAATGATCCTGATTTTGGGAAGATCACAAATGACATCTTAGTAAAGAACGGTGCTTACAATAAAGATGAAAAGGGACTTTTAGATAAAAATCATGGCAAAAACTTACTATTAGCTCAGTATGAGAATTTGATTACAACCTTAAAGAGCTTCTATAAATTGATTGAGCATACTGTAGATATCTTTAAAGACAATACCATTGATGATGTTTTAGCTCATAACCATGATGGTTATTACAGTGAGATTTTTGAAAATGAGAATATAGAAACAGCAAGAAAAGAAAAAGCTGAATTCAAAATTGCTCAACGTAAAGAAAAAGCTGTCAGTGATGCTCTTATGAGTATCGCAGCTTTCATGAGAGCACATTACCTGCCATATGATGCTGCAAGCTCTAATGCTTATAAAAAGCTTGTCTACTGCATGGTAGCTCATAAGCTTCCACTTATGAGAATTGATGGTTATAAAGGTAAAGAGTCTCTCTATCCATCCTATGTAATCAACCATAATAAGTCAGCAATCAATGCACTTTACAAAGATCTGTTAGAAACTAATTTGCCAAAGTCTCTGAGCTCTAATTATGAGTATGAAACACCATCTTATTTAATCAGATTGCTTGAGAGTTGTCTGTCTTCAAAGAGTAATGTGGCACCTAAGGGCAAAGTGATCTCTTTAGATCCTTTAATGACAGTCTATGATAAGCAGTTTTATCACAGCCTTTATAAAAGCGCCTTTTTAAAGTATCTGTGTGCAACAGGATCAATGGAGGTAATCTGTGAGTTTATTGATAAGCACTATAAGGTTGGTAACTGTGAAGATGTTCTAATGCTGTTAGATTGTCTTCATATCTACTGTGACAACTATTTAAAAACAAAAGTTACGTCTCAATCTGATGATGACTATGCTAAAGAGATTAATTTAATAAGTATCGCTCTATCCTTCTGTATTGAGAGCGCTCAAGTATGCAGTCATGATAACAACGGCATTTACAGGAGTAACTGCTATGCCTTTAGATCTTATAAAGGTGAGGAAATCTCAGAGCTTTTAAACTCACGTTTGTCTTACTTTTACTTTACTCATCAGTATGTCTTTTGTGCAATGCAAAGTGTAAAGAACCTGTCTTTACAGCGCTATCAGCTACCCGTAACTGAGGATGCAGCTAATGTCGCTTATCTTGTAAAAGCACTTTGTGAGCATGATGTAAAAGATGCCTTGCATACACTTGAGCTTTTACCAGATCTGCCAGGCTATACCTTTATGAAGTCTTATATTAAGGCTCTTGTAAAGGAGAATGACAGTAAGGAGCTCTTAACTCATGATAAGAACTTAAATAATAGCAACAGTAAAGAGTCTGAGCTCTTATTATCAGATGGTACATCTTTATTTAATGATTCTTCAGTAATTTACGATCTTAGATGTGGTAAATACGGTAATGTTCCACCATCATTTATTTTCCAGATCGTCGTCTTTTACAATTCGAGATATGACAGATTTTCACTTGAAACTGTTAACTATGATGTAAGTTACCTTAAGAGAACCTTTTTTAACAGCTTTTATATGCCTTATAAGAACTATCTGTCCGTGCATTCAGCTCTTCATCATTATTGTCCTTGCTGTTTTGATGGTGAGTATTTTAATGAGTATTCTCTCCTGTTCACTTTAGGCTCAGTAAACTGTGCTTCATACCCCAATGCATACTCACAGTCATTTTTTAATCCTCAGCCTGATTATTTAGGAGCTGTGCCTGCTTACTTTAAAGCTGGTTCAGATGAAAACAACTTTTCATTAAGATTAAGCTCTCGCTATGCTCATGAGCTTTTTGCAGAAAAAATGACAGAAAAAGAGCGTCAAAAGCAAAGATCTAGACTTGAAGAGAAGATGCGCTCTCATGGAATTGATCCTAAGAAAAGTGATTACCTGAAAAGAGATGATGGTAAAACTCACGCCGCTTTAAGAAACTCAAAGAGTATGGACGATTGCAGCTTTCATATTACAGGTAATAGGAAACTTCAAGATTACCTTTATGACCACTATCTTAAAGACTTTGAAGACTGCAAGAGCTTACACTCAGTCTCTTGTTTAGCCAAAGAGTCTGGAGAAAAAATAAATGACAACGGCAGTTCTTCCATGAAGCGTTTTAGTATTGCTCATAAGAGAGCAAATTTAGTGTTATTCGGAGAGCATGGCTCTGGAAAAACTAAAGCTGTTGAGATTTTATTAAAAGCACTGAATATAAAGGAGCATAAGATAAATCTTGCTAGTCTCTCAAACTCAGGTATCCATGACTTTGCTAAAAACATTACAGAACAGCTCAAAAATATTGACACTAGAAAACCAACAGTTGTGGTTATGGAAAACGTTGATGCCTATTTCTCTGATGTGCGCTATGTACGTGATGACAACGATTGGACCATAGAAGAGGTTAATGCTACAAAACAGGCAATTGAAGATATTGAAAAGAAAAATTGCTTTGTCATCATGACAGCAAATTATAGAGAAAAGATTGACTCAGGTCTTTTAGATTTATTCCCAAATACCTTTGAGATCTCAAGACCTGATGCAGATGATATTGTAGATTGTTTTACTTCAAGCTTTTCAAGGCAAGAGTTGAGCCTGTCTTGTATTAAGAATCTCTCAACTCAGTTGGAAGGTATGTCTTTAAACTCAGTCTTTAAATTCATAAAGATGGTAAATGCAGAGCTAGCTTTGGACAAGAATAAAAAAGGCAGATTTAATTTTGATCTTCAAGATACTTTAAATGCTCTTTTAAAGAAGTTCTTAGGCTTTACCTTAGATAAAGATGCCTTTTTCTCTCTACCTGGACAGACAGAACTTGAAAAGTTTATCAATGATAACTTTATTGATTACATTAAGTATCCAGAAAAGTATCAGCGCTTTAAGCTTAAAATGCTGGATCCTATCATGCTCTATGGAGCCCCAGGCACTGGTAAAACCTATGCTGCTAATGCCTTAGCAAAGTTTTTAGGCTGGAAATTTTTTACCATTGATGCCACTCAATATGAACAGAATTCAGTAGGATCAGCAAAAAAGATAACTGAGATCTTTAACAAGGCCAAAGATGCTGCTCCTTCTATTGTCTTTATAGATGAAGCTGACTCCATGTTTGCTAAAAGAAGAAGTTGTAATAACAACGAAGGTATTTCCCAGTTCTTACGCTCAATTTCAGATACAGCCAAAGACAGAGTCTTAGTAATTGCAGCTACCAATCGTATTGATGATATGGATGAGGCTATCTTACGTAATGGCAGATTCTCAAACAAAATCGAGATTAGCTACGCTGATACTAAAGGCGTTTTAGCTGTAATGGAGGAGTATTTAAAAGATAAACCTGTAAGTAATGATCTCTCCTTAATTAAGGCTGCATCAAAATTGTCAGGTCATCCTCTTTGTGATACCAAATCCTTTTTAGATTCAGTTTGTAAGGAAGCAGCCTGGCGTGATTCTAATAAGATAGAGCAATGCGATGTCGATGAAGCTTTATTACATCTAAATCTCACCTGGATTGAGGATAACTACTCCTATCATGAAACAACTCATAAAAGAGCAGGTTTTATCTAGTAAGTATAAGTGAAGGCTTTAAGCCTTCACTATAAAGACTTGAAATCAAGCAGTTCAAGGAGTTTCTATGTCAGATCTGAAGCATTTACCAAAAGGCTATCAATTGCCAGAGAGCAATTTTTCAAAAGAAGAGTGGAGAGAGTACGTTCAATATCGCAAAGAGCGCGATATAGAAATGTCACTAGATGAAATTGAGTTTTGGCTTGAGCTTATGGAGCAAGAGTTTAAAAAGGGGAAACTTAAAAGAGCAAAAGAGATCTTACATAAAATCCCTTATACCCCAGACTTTGCCTTAGGTATTAAGAAAACTCAGGGACTAGGCACATTAGCTACCTGCAACTTGTCATTAGCAAAATAGGTTTATCTAGATGTGTTCTGATTGAGAAAATTTTAAGAACTACTTATCTGTAAGTCCTTGATGCAATGAGTGAGTACGCTTATCTTCGTTTTGGAAGATCGTTTTAACTTCACAGAAGCGGACATATATTCACAAAACACTTTTGCAGAGCATGAGATTTTTTCAAAATTCAACAAAAAATCTTTTAATAACGATTTATCAGCATTAAATGCCACTAATCAAAATTCTCTAAATTTTTATCATGTATAATTAAAGCAGAACCGATGAATTGAGAACAAGACAATGACTACTAAACAATTCTTACCATTACCATACGGAAAAGATGTCTATAGTGAGCTAAAAGGTAACGGATGCTACTTTGTAGATAAGACGCCTTATCTTAAAGAGCTTATTGATAAAGATAAGTCAAATGTAATGTTATTTACTAGACCAAGACGTTTTGGTAAGACTCTGTTTATGTCCATGGTTGAGTATTTTTTGAAAATAAACTCGGCAAATCCTGGAGACACCATACTTCAGCAAAAGTTGTTTAAAGATACCAAGATATTAGAAGACAGAGAGTTCTGTGCAAAATACATGGGACAGCATCCAGTTATCTGTCTTACCTTAAAAGGTGTTCAAGGAGTTGATTTTGAGGATGCCTATTATAAATTAGCAGAAGTTGTATCAGCAAAAGCAAACGAATACAGTTTTTTAAAAGACAGTCCATCACTTGATGAAAAAGAAAAAGCTAAGTTTGAGAAATTATGTGATGAGGATTACCTAAAAAGCTTTGATAAGAGGGCACAATCATATGTAACCTCTGCCATCATATCTTTAGCAAGGATGCTGTATAAGCATTTTAAAAAGCAGGTTTATGTCTTAATTGACGAGTATGATGTGCCATTAGCTAAAGCGCAGGAAAAAGACTACCATGATGAGATGGTAACTTTAATCTCATCTTTGTTTGATTTCTTTAAAACCATTCCCCAAGATCCTGAGACTGGCGAACAATATGTAAGTAAAGTCATAATGACAGGCTGTCTGAAGGTTGCAAAAAACAGCATCTTTACAGGTGTAAATAACCTCTATGTGAATACTGTTACAAGTCAGTTAAAGCAATATACAGGTATGATTGGATTTACCAAAGAAGATACCTATAAGTTCTTAAAAGACTACGAGTTAGATGACTTTGCTCAAAAGGTAAAAGATAACTATGACGGATACAAGTTCTATGACAAAGAGATGTTCTGTCCATGGGATGTAGTAAATTTCATTAAAGACAATTTTGATTTTAAACAGCAGGGACTATTGTCAAAAATAAAGGCTGATAACTATTGGGCAACTTCAACCTCAAGTTCTGCTGTATATGAATACCTAGGATATTTAACTGACAGTGATACTCAAAAGATGCAGGATTTAGTTGATGGCAAGTCAATTAGCTTTAAGCTTAATGAATCCATGAACTATGACTGTTTATCAGAGCATGATCCTAATGATTTCTGGTCATTATTACTTCATACAGGTTACTTAACTGTAGATTGGGAAAAGACTGGTGCTTTAACTCCAAATGAAAATAATCCCGATGATATTGTAGTAAGACTGCCTAACTTAGAGATTAAAGACTGCTTTACTAAGAATATTCAAAAGAGATTTAAAGATGTCTTTGTAAATCTTGAGTTACCAGGTAAGTTTGTAAATGCTTTAGTAAAAGGACAGCAAGTAGATATCTCTAATATCCTCTTTGATATGCTGCAAAAATATGTCTCAATCAGAGATATAGCAACAAAAGCTCCTTTAGAGAACTACTATCATGGTTTTATCAATGGCATCTTTACAAGTTGTGAAAAACTTGTCTCTGAATACCATTCTAACTATGAAGCAGGTAATGGATATCCTGATATTACCTTTAAAGCTGAGCGTAATACCAAAGCTGTAATCATTGAGATTAAAGCTACCTCTAAAGCTGAAGAAATGGATGAATTAGCAGCAATTGCTCTAAGTCAGATTGAAGAGAAGAACTATGCAGAGCCTTTTACAAAGATTGCAAAGATTACTGATATCTATGCTATTGGTATAGCTTTTTGCAAAAAAGATTGCACTGTAGCTTGTAAAAAAATAAAGTAATGCTACTCGTCAATTGATAAGAAAATAGATCAACACACATAAAGGTAAGTCTCTTGAGAGTTATTGATGTTTCTTACCTTTTAAGCTTAGGATTATTCAAACATGAATAAGAAAGTAATTGCCTTTATCTGTGTCCACAATTCTTGCAGAAGCCAAATAGCTGAAGCACTAGGATGGTATCTTCTTTCTGATAAATTCTCTTGTTATTCAGCAGGCACTGTTTTAAAAGATAAAATCAATCAAGATGCTGTAAGGCTTATAAAAGAGCTATATGGCATTGATATGGAAAAGCAGGGACAGAAAAGCAAGCTCATTAAAAACATCCCTACACCAGATCTTGCAATCTCAATGGGCTGTGATGTGTCTTGTCCTTTTATAGGTAGACCTTTTGATGATAACTGGCATTTAGAAGATCCTACAGGTAAAAGTGATGAGATCTTCAAAAGAGTGATCAAAGAGATTGAAGAGCATATCCTGCAATTAAAATCCTATTCTCAAAAATAAATTTATTAAAACTTTCACAGATTGCCGTACAAAGGTGTAGATAAGATCTTCTTAGGACGACCTTTAGGTCTTTTCGGTTTGTCCTCTTTTGGTTTAGGTTTTCTACCTCTTTTTTTGGGGCAGGTTTAGGAGCAGGAATGGCCAAATCAAGTTTTTCTAATTCATCTATAACACAGTCAAGAGTGTGAACCCATTTATCATCTGAACTTTGAGGCTTTTCACTATTAAAAGAGTCTGTCAATCCCCAGGCAGTGCCTAAATCATCAATCAAATCACCAAACGACATCTTATCTAACAGATTTGTCTTAGAAACAGCTTTGAGTAGACGAAACGTGATGATGGTAGATACCAGATTGACAAACTCTTTACCCATTAGCGAAATCACCTTAGACTGGATGAAACAATTAGCTTTTAGCAGGCTGAGCCTATCCTGATGCCGCACAGCGCTGGCAGAAACAAAAAGAAAAAGGTTAAGATGTAAGCACAGGATATAAATGCCTGAAATAAGAGCAGGAGTAAAACCAAGGTTACAAACTCATAGGAAAATCCACCTACAATCTTTAAGATAATGGGTGTCTTAAAATCCTCAATTGCCTGAAATCTTAAGATTCTGCCAAGTGCAAATCCTGCTAAAGTCAGCATTACTAAATACTTACCAAAACCTATTGCCAAAAAGAGGATCCTGATAACTGGCAATAAGATAACTTTATCTAAGTCCACAACCTTTGCTACCACCAGAACTGGTTTTATTAAATCAGCAATCTTACCTATCCTTACTAAGGCGTCTTCACAGTTATGAGAAAAGATATAGCAAAAGTCATCTAATTCTTCATAAAAGATAACCTTAGTACTGGGGCCTAAGTAATCAGCACTTAAGATAAACAGCAAAATGATAAAACCGATTACATAAAGTCTTAATGTTTTAAAAGTAAAACCGAACATATGATCCTGTCCTGTATTGATCCTTTGTTGTTATCTAAATAATTAAACATAAAACAGATGAAAATTGATGCAAGCAGAGCTTTGCATCAATCCTAAAAGCAGGAAAGTAATGCTTAGCAGTAAAGACATAATCTTCTAAAACCATACTAATCACGCACCTTATTGTCAGTAAGAATTGGAATTACACCTTTGACAAAGCGACCATCAGAGAGTTTTGCCACATACTCAAAGTTAGGAAGTTCCATTAGAGCTGATGATGGGAAAATCCTGTCGATATAGGTATTAGCACTTATAGATGCTGAGTCTTTGTAATTTTCTTTATAGGTATCAGACATCGTACCTGTAGAGATGTTCTTGGTATAGAAAGTGGTATTAGGTAAAGAAGAGGTGATGACAGATGCTGTCTCTTCATCTTTTACTCTTAAAGCATACATAGTGTTGCAGTTACCAATTAACTGCATAGCTGCATCTTTAGAACCACATCTTTTAGCTAAATCAGAGAATGTCTGAGTTGCAATCGTAATTGAAAAATCGGCACCTCGAGCTTTGTTTAAAAGCTGCAGTAATGCTTCATTAACCACCTCACTTGCCTCATCAATAAAGATACTTACCTTGCGTCTTTGCTTTACCTTGTCAAATTTTGGGGCCTGTAAGATACTCATGACCTTGTCAAATTCAGGATTTAAAGCTTTATAACGAAGCTGTTTCTGTTCTTTTTCAGCCTTTTTCTCCTCAATAAAAGAGTTTATTTCATCCATATTTACAAGTTCACGACTAAGAGCTAGGGCAGCCTTTGCATCAGGATCGACATTATCATCACCTGCAGCATCAGTAAAATCAGCTTCATGACTGTGTAAATTGTCATTGATATTGTAATTTTGTTTGCAACCTATGTTGCTATTTAGGTTGCCATCTAAACTGGTATTTAAAGCACTGTCTACTTTACTAAATACATCATCAGCATGGCGCAACCTATCATTTGTACTATGATTATTAAGAGCATGTAAATCCTCATCCATTGAATAAATATGATCTGCAAAAGAGCTTATATCTGATAAAAGTAACTTACCTACATATGAGCTTAAGGAGGCATTGGACATTGAATGCAGTGCGCAGTAAAAGACCTTATTCTTCTGGTAGATATCTGAAAAATCGGTTTGAGTTGGACTCTTTGACAAGATCTGTTTTAGGTTGTAGCTGTTTAAGGTATTAAGTACGGTCTTAATACTTGCAGTGGTTCTTTCAAAGAAAGACTGTTCTTTTACAGTCATAGATATCAGCTTTTCAAATTCAGGATCAGTATCCAAATTTGAGTGCTGTTTTAGATACTTGTAATAGGTAAGAAAAGCTGCTGCCTTGACCTGAATTTTTACGTTCTTAAGCTTTGAGTTTTTCTTTTTAGCTGTAGTCTTTTTAGTCTCAGTTTTGCTTTTACCTGATGCTTTTGTATCAACAGCAGTAGCTGAAGTTGTGTCTTCTTCTTTCTTTTTAGGGGGACGACCACGTCTTTTAGGTTTTACTTCAGTCTCTTTAGAGTCAGTTTCTGTTTTTATGGTATTGCTGTCATCAGTAGAATTACCTGTCTGGCTGCTGCCATTATCAGCATAATTATAAGTACCTGATGAGACATCTGTATCTGCAATTTGAGCTTCAACGATATTATTCTCATCATTTTGAGCTTTTACTTTCTCTTTAAGAGCTGATAACTGCTCTGGTGTTAAAGATAAAGCAACCTCTGGATCTAAAAGACTATCCTCGCTGATATCTCCAATACCATCTAACTGAGCTTCATCGCCAATGCTTACTAAGAAATCTCTTACATGAGTGTAAAGGTGCTTTTCAATAGAATAGCCTTTTAAGAGTCTTGCAAAGTACACAGCAAGATCTCGGTTTTGAGTTTTAGCTGTAAGTTTAGACAGACCTGCTACCATGCCGTCAAAGTAGCTTTCGATATTGGCATGATTGCAGATATGGTAGATATCAACAGGTAAATCAAGACAATCTAAGGCAGTTACAGCACAGGCTACAGCCTCCTGACCATAGCTTGCAAAACTGTCGGCATCAAAGGTTGACTGCTTCATAAGAGATGACAGTTTATCGGCAATATCAGAAGCACTTGTGGATGAGCCAAAAAGGTTAAAAGGGGAAGTGGTTAACTTTGGATCTTTAATATCTAATACATGGAAAGCACCATCACGATGAGTACAGGCACAGATTCTACGAGCTCTGCGCTTTAAATCGTGATCGCCTTTAGGATCGATAATGATGACAGTATCGTTTCTTTCTATGGCCTGAGTAATTAAAAGATCAAAGAATCTGGTTTTACCAGCGCCTGTAGTACCAAAAACAATGGCATGATCTTTAATATTCTGTAAAGACATGAACTGAGGCTTATGGCGTCTTTCCAGATTATGAATTTGAGCAGATCCTTTACCGTGAGGCAATTGCTTTAGTCCCTGCTCCTGGAGTTTTGCCAATCGTCTTGCATGCTTTGGTAAAAACTCGTAGCCATATCCAATAAAGAGCTTATTGGTGATGTTTTTAGCAGCGACCATGGTCAGTGCTGTAATGTCATCTTTATTCAGATTTATAGGTACATAATCCTCACGGTTACGGTTTTCTTCCTTTTGAGATTCAATATGCCTGTCGATAAGACGGGTAGCTTCTGTAAACTTATAGTTACTGTTTTTATCTAAGATTGGCACTTCCTCGTAACCTGAGAGCTTATACAACTCACTGTCACAAAGGTAGTATTCATTAGAGTTTTCAAAGTCAGGTTCATATTTGAACATCCCAACATAGATTGGTATGTTCAATAGGATTACCAATGCAAATGATAAAGATGATGACAGTGACGCTCTATCTAGGGCACAAAAGATACAGGTTACAAACAGCATTGAAGAACCTAACACAATTAACCAGGTAGGATCTTTGGTTTGAAAACTGTTTTCTACAGATTTTGATTTAAAGAACATTAAATTTTCCTCAAGATTTGATTGAGGAAGTGTACAGGGCAAATTTTTTAGAACAGTAGAATTACTGTCAAAAAATGCAAAAAATAGAAGTTTTTTTGAAAATTTCTTATGATTTTTCTTATTATTTCTTTAGTATCAGAATGGCAACCTTCCATATATAATAAGGAATGTAAAGCAATTCCATTGCTTGAGAAGACAAAATGCCGAAGTATTTAAATAAGGAAAAAATCTTTTCAAGAATCATTAGATTCTTTTATATACGTTGACAAGTCTCCTTTAATTGAGATCCTAAATAAATGTATAAAGACAAAGCAAAAATATTTTTGTCTCAGTAGACCTCGTCGCTTTGGAAAGTCAGTAACAGCACAAATGCTATGTTCTTACTATTCAAGAGGTGAAGACAGCTCATCCCAGTTTGATAGTCTCAAAATTGCAAAATCTCCAAGCTATAAAAAACATTTAAATCAATATAATGTTATTTTCATTAACATGTCGCTAGAGTTTAATAGCGCACGTTACGATGTTAATCAAATGATTTCGTCTGTCACATCTTCAATAGTAAAAGAATTAAAAGAAGCTTATCCGCAAGTTGTATTCAATTCTCCTGACAAATTGTACGAATCTTTAGACGATGTATTCTCTGACAGCAAAGTTCCTTTTGTTTTCATTATTGATGAATGGGATCGCATCATGCGTGAGAAAAAAGAAGATGCTCAAAGTTTAAAACTATATCTTGAATGGTTAGAAGGTATCTTTAAAGATCAGTCCTATATTGCTCTAGCCTACATGACAGGCATTCTTCCAATTAAGAAGTACGGTAACCAGAGTGCATTGAATATGTTCAATGAATTTTCAATGACTGATCCTGATAACTTTGCTCCATTTATTGGTTTTACAGAGAGGGAAGTTCAGTCATTGTGTAACGAATTCAAGATGAATTTTAATCAAATGCAGCAATGGTATGATGGCTACTCTTTTACAGATGTCCCTAATATTTATAATCCAAATTCTGTAGTAAAGAGCATCAGCAGAAAAAGATTTGGAAGTTACTGGACCAAAACAGAAACCTTTGAAAGCCTTCAAGAATATATTGATATGAACATGGAAGGCTTAAGAGATGACATTGTAAAGTTAGTAGCAGGCAAAGATGTTGTTGTGAATGTAGCTAAATTCCAAAATGATATGGTTACATTTAAGACCAAGAACGATGTATTAACTCTGCTCATTCATTTAGGGTACATCGCAATAAAACCAGATTCAGATATCAGGGTAGACAATATTTCTAAATTTGTAGTTCATATTCCAAATGAAGAAATCAAAATGGAGTTTAGAAATATCGTTGAAGATAATGAAAAATACTCTGGTGTCTATAATCTTATAAGCAAGTCATATGACCTGTTAAATGATATCTGGTCATTAAACTCTGATGCTGTAGCTAAAGTCTTTGATGAAGCTCATCAAGATCATACCTCAATTCTAACTTACAATGACGAGAACTCATTGTTATGTGTAATCTCATTATCACTAGTTTTAAGTACTGTTATGAACGAGACCATGTCAAGTAAATTTTTTAATAATTGCAAATAA
>ERZ1034865.307-NODE-307-length-32893-cov-6.853310_pt1 | contig 32893 bp, 28 predicted proteins | sample MGYA00520632_ERZ1034865 | MGnify/ENA primary metagenome ERZ1034865 (study PRJEB33766, sample SAMN09781738) | gut metagenome | biome: gut microbiome | host: Homo sapiens | place: Madagascar | study: EMG produced TPA metagenomics assembly of the PRJNA485056 data set...
CACATCTCCATTTCTCCGTTGGGAGAAACTCCGATGCACTCAACAGGCTAAAGCCATAGTAAAAACGCACAGACTGTCTCTCATCGAAACAATCTGTGCGTCTCTTTTCTGATCTGCAAACGCTGCTTTCCATATGTTATCCATATCTCATGCATTCATTTACAGATATATTATTTTGTTTTTACACCAGCTTACTTGACCTGTGCATCCGAAACACTGACCTTATGATCATACCATTTTCCTTTTGTGCCGATCAGTGCAAGATCAAACTCCTGATCTAATGCTTCTACCGGAACGTCAAAAGCATAAACTTCCTCTTTGGAACCATCAGAGTATGTAACTTCTTCTGTTGTTGGCTGGATCAGTTTTGCTCCATCCTTCTGTGCATCTTCTGCAGTTCCTAAGAAAAGATTTACAATGTTCTGGGATGGCATCACGATGTGAAGTGTCATTTTGCCATCCTTTACCGTAAGTGTTCCACGTCCGTCATACACTTCGTTCACATGAAACATGCCGCTGTCAGTGTCGAATTTTGCAGAATATGTTCCGTCTGCAAGAGCTTCACTCTTGCTTGCGGAAGAAAGCATAGCAGAACCGAGGGATTCGATGGCTGCTTTTGTATGGGCTGCATAAATCTGCTGGATAGCATCGATTCCGCCAAGTCCTGCGATCTGGCAGTCAACACTTTCAAAGCTTCCGCTTGCAACAAACTGGCTCTTCCAGGAATCGTCATCATCGCCAGCCATATCGTTATTGGCGTGATCTCCGGCTACGACCATTAAAGGACGAAGGATCACTTTTGTGTAACCGGCTTCTTTTACTGCTGCGATCACGTTCTCACATGCTGTCTCTTCCGGCTCACCTTCTACTGTTCCGATGAATACGTTGTCATAGCCTAATTTTTCCATCTGGGCAGCCATCTGGCTGTAGCTTACTTTTGCAGTATGGGAAGTACCATGTCCCATGAATACAAATGCTGTACCATCTTCTTTTGCTGCCTCTAAGGAATCAAAACCTGCTGTCTTTACTGCCTCTGCTGTGATAGCTTCTGCAACGGCTGCTTTATCTTCATTGACAACAGTTGCATCACTTCCAACTTCGCCAAGTAACGGTTCAGCGATCGTAACTGTCTCAAATTTATCTTTGTATCCATCTAATGCATCTACGAGTTCATCATACTCTGCACCATGCATCAAATGAGTTGGCTGTACTACGAGATTTTTTACACCATTTTCTACTGCTCTGTCGAGTGCCTGTTCTACATTGTCAATTTTTTCACCATCTCTTGCCTGTACATGGTTGATGATGATCTGTGCTGTGAAAGCTCTTCTTACAGACCAGTCCGGATTTGCTTCCTGCAGTGCTTTTTCCACACCACCGATATCCTCTGCCCTGCTGTCGTTGAAGGATGTACCAAAACTTACCACTAAAAGCTCGTTCTCTCCGATTCCGTCCTCATTCAAAGGATCATCCTTGGATGCATCTCCTGTATCTCTTCCGAAATAATCCGGGTCAGCATTTTCTCCCTCAACAAGTTCCTTCTGCGCATCTGTCAGCTTGTCCCATGCTGCTTTTGCTGCTGCACACTGCTCATCTGTGTTCTCATTTCTAGTCTGCACATAGATGGCATCGATGAGTGCTGCAACTTCGTCTGCTGCGGCCTGATCATCGACCTCTTCACTCTCTGTCTCAGCAGCTGTTTCTGTCTGTGTCTGTGTTGTCTCTGTCTCGTTCTTGCTTCCGCATCCTGTAAAAAGGGCTGCTGTCATTGTAAACGCAAGAACAAGTGCAAGTGTTTTTTTCTTCATTTTTTTCTCCTCTTTGTGATTTACTTCTGCTTCATAGAGATCTGTACACAAAGAAAAAATATTATGCCCTATCTTTTATAATACGGCAAAAAAAATCTCCGGTCAGATGTCCTGAACGGAGTAAAAAGTCAATGAAAATCAGGCTTTTTGTCAGAAAGCCCTCTAAACAGTACGACCAATTACTCGTGATCTGGGAATTCATTTCCCTGTACCAGACGATTGGCAGGTTTCCTGGCTGAAAGATCCTCATACAGATTCTGCCTTCCCAGTGCCATGCACCAGTGGCTTTCCATGCGGAAAAAGAATCTGCACTCCCTTATCACAGTGACGAGATCGTACAGGAATCACACCTGTTTCCCTTTTAACCAGTCTGGTCTTAACAAAACCGGCTGGCACCAACTGTCTTCTCTATGAAACTGTCATTTTTTTACGCTTCCACACCGCATGAATGATATAGCGGTCTAAGCCTTATCCATGTTAGCACACCCATGTTTTTTTTGCAATCTCAAATGTGTTTTTCTGTTCTTTCCAAAAACCATTTCACAAACTTTGGATCTGACGGATAATACAGATGTGGAAAGCCCCAGAAATGATCGTCCGATGCATGAATGCACTTCCAGCTTCTTCCGGTCACCGGTTTTGTGGCAATGCAATCCTCTCCATTCGCTGTGCTGTCGAAATAGTGGAACTCATGCGCCTTTATTTTTTCCGGTTCCGGTCTTTCCGCTGTTCCCTTCTCCGTGAGTCCTTGCGGCAGCTGTACCTCCACATAGCCAAACCGTACCAGTTTTCCCATGTACTGACACTCTGCCGGGATCACGCCTGCCATTTGATAAGTTGTTCCCTCCCTGTCCGTGAGCGTGTCATGCAGATACATAAATCCCCCACATTCTGCCAGGGAAGGTAACTGCTGTTCCAGCGCTTCTTTGATTGATTTCCGCATGCTCTCATTTTCTTCAAGCTGCTTAGCGTATAATTCCGGATAACCGCCGCCTAACAGTAAGCCATGAATGTTTTCCGGAAGCTTCTCATCATGCAGCGGTGAAAAAAATACCAGCTCTGCTCCATAGTGTTCCAGCATTCTTAAGTTGTCACGGTAATAAAAACAGAATGCTTCGTCTTTCGCTACTGCAATGCGGGGCGGTATTGTATTTGTACCGGAGTTCTCTCTGTCATATAATTTATTTTTTCCACTGAAAATTGCCTGAGAAAAAATTGTAACTTTCCCAGAATACGCTTTTTCTTCTAAATCTTCTTTTTCTTCCGGCTTTACTTCTTCTGTTACAGTTTCTCCTTTTTCCCACAGAGCACTTTCTGCGATCCCGATCATCGCATCGACATCCACATATTTTTCCAGCAATTGTCCGGCTTTTTCCAACTGAAAATTCAGTTTTTCCATTTCTTCCGGCAGAATCAACCCAAGATGTCTGGAACCTAATGTCAACTCTTTTTCATTTGGAATACATCCCAATGCTTTTATCGAAAGTTCTTCTTCGATCAATGGTGCAATGGTATCAAAAAACATTTTACTTGTCCGGTTTAGGATCACACCTTTGATCAGCTTCTTCTCATCATATTGTAAGAATCCTGCAATAAGCGGAATCACAGATTTTCCCATGCCACGCGCATCCACTACCAGAATAATCGGGACATCCAGTGTCTTAGCCAGATGGTAAGAAGAACCTTCCTCCCTGATACCGCCAAGTCCATCGTAAAGTCCCATAACACCTTCTAACACTGCAATATCATGCCCCGGTAGTTCCATCTCATACAATGCCTGTATTTGTAATGCATCCGAAAAAAATGTATCCAGATTTTTGGATGGAATTTTTAACACCTGTTCATGAAACATCGGATCAATATAATCCGGTCCACACTTAAAGGACACCGGATGTTTTTTCCTGCATAATAACTGTTTTAAAAAAGCACATGTGATGGTTGTCTTTCCACTGCCGCTTTTTACCGCTGCGATCATAACCCCTGGTGTTTTCATAGTTTCATTCCTTTTTGAAATTTATAAAATATCTTTTTATTGCTGCCATATTATTTTCAATCCCATTCAACATACATCCCCGGTAAAATCAAAAGAGCAGATGTAGATTGGATTTTCGCCCTGCATCAGATGATAACCGCCGACTGTTTTCGCACGGGATACCTGCACCTGGATGATCTCGAGATCCGTGATACGGCTGTCTGTTTCCAGCAATGTCAGTTCACGGATCGTCTCTAAACTGATGCAGTTGATCACAATCCTCATTGCATGATTTTTTTCATACAAAACATCCAGGATTTCTTTTAATCTGCCACTGCTTCCACCGATGAACGCATGTGTCGGATGCTCACTCCGTTCTTCTGTCTTAAGACAGTCCGGTGCCTCACCGGCGATTACCTGAATGTTCGGCAGAGCGAATTTCTCGATATTTTTCTGGATCAGTTCCAGTGCAAGAGGCTTTTTTTCTATCGCATAAACCTGAATCTGTCCGCTTCTCTTTGCAATTTCTATTGCAATCGATCCTGTTCCGCTTCCGATATCATAACAGACGGAATCCTCTTTTAAATGCAATTTGCAGATAGACAACGCTCTTATCTCCTCTTTTGTCATCGGAACTTTATCCCGCAAAAACTGCTCATCCTGTATCCCACAGGTAACTGCTTTTTTTTCTGCATCCGGATTCAGGATGAGACATATATACAATCCGGTTTCTTCCACATGCTCACATGCTTCCGGCGTTAATGCCAAAACTTTCTCCTGCGGATAGGACAGCTGGAAACCTGCAAGTACCTTACAGTTCTGCAAATGATATTTCTGTAACAGTCTGCCGAGTTTTTGCACATCCTCTTTTCCGGACATGAGCAAAAATGTTTTCGCAGAAAAACGAATGGTCTCTGTCAGATTTCCGATCCACTCTGTCTCCGCTCCGTGTCCATGGATACTTAAAACTGCCGCATCCTGATAACTGTACCCGGCCAATGCCGCAAAATAAGATACCGATGAAATCCCGGGATAGATACGCACACTGCTATCACTTCTGCCCTTCAGTGTTTCATATAGTTTCCCGCATCCGCTGTAAAAACCGGTATCACCGGAAAAAAGAATGACCACTTTTACCCCGCAGCCGGATAACCGGTCCAGCTCCGGGATGATATCCACTGCAAGATAATAGGGATAACGGACTGCCTGCTCATTTTTTATTATCCTTAGCAGCCGTTCTGCTCCGAAAATGTAATCTGCTTCCCGGATTTTTTCTGTTGCTTCCATCGTGAGTGTCTGCTCATTTCCCATACCGGTTCCGATGAGGGCGATCTGGTTTTTTATTGTCTTTCCTGTAATTTCAGAAATTTTTCTGCACACCTGTGTAAATGTATCACCACTGTTTTGTTTTTCCGGATTGCCGATCACACAGGCAGTGATCCCTTCTGCCCCGGCAGCTTTTATTTTTTCCAGAAATCCCCCGGTTCTGCCACTCTCCTTTGTGACCAGATACTTTATATCAAACTGTCTGATCAGTGCGCGGTTCATCTCCAATGAAAAAGGTCCCTGCATCGCAATGATCTGTTTTCCACAGATACCGTTCTTTTCACACAGCGAGAGGCTCTCCAATCCCGGCAATACACGGACAAACAGGCGGTCTTTTAACGCTTCCTTCCGACTGTATGTGGCAAGGTCTTTGCTCCCGGTCGTGAGCAGGATGTTTCCATCTGTGAAGCTTAAGAAGTCTGCACATTCTGTGGCGTCACTGCACAGTATCACATCTGAGCGATTTTCCTGTATTGTGTCCTTATTTAATGCAATATCCGAAGTCTCCCTCTGCAGCCTGATATACGGAATCTCCGTATTTTTCAGGCTTTCCCTGATGTTTTCCGAAACTGCCGTTGCAAACGGATGCGTTGCATCCACCACCGCTGCTACCTCGCTCTGTGCGATGAACTTCTGCATTTCCTCCAGATCCATCCTGCCTTTATGAACCGTAACTCCATCCATCTCCGGCATGACGCTCTCACCATATTCTGTTGCCACGGAAACAATACAGTGGATTTCATTTTCAGACAATGTCTGTGCTAACATGCGTCCTTCTGTTGTTCCTGAAAAAATTACAATTCTATTCATGAATTTCTTTCTCCTGTTTACACGATTGTCACATGCAAATTAAAATACGGCATACTTTAAACCGCCGGATCCGGCAGCACATATCCTCTCGGTGTGACAAGTTTCCCACCTATGATTTTTGTTCTGGAATTTCCAATAAATACCGTTGTAAACATATTTACCTGACACTCCCGCAATTCTGCGAGTGTGCAGACTTCACAGGCTGTGTTTTCTCTTCCGATATTTTCCACATATCCGCAGGCTCTCTCCGGCTCCACTCCGTTTTTTTGTAAAATGTCACAGGCCTTCTTGAGATAATCTGCCCTGTGGTGGCTGGATGGATTATAGATTGCCATGCAGAAATCACCCATCGCCGCTGCCGCAAGCCTTTTTTCAATAAGCTCCCACGGTGTCATAAGATCACTTAAGCTGATGACACAGTAATCGTGATTTAGTGGCGCTCCAAGCGCCGCCGCCCCACTGTTTGCCGCTGTGATCCCCGGGATCACCTCAAGTTCACATCCCGGATGCGCTTCCGACATCTCATAGAGCAGGGATGCCATTCCATACACACCTGCATCCCCACTGCATACCATCGCAACCGTTTTTCCTTTTTCTGCTTCCTCAAAACACATCTCGCAGCGTCTGACTTCCTGTTTCATCGGTGTGGATAAAAATTCTTTTTCCCGATATTTACCGCCTAATAATTTTAAATACACCGGATATCCGACGATCACATCGCTGCCGCACAATGCCTGATCTGCCTGTGGAGTCATCATTTCCCCGGTTCCAGGTCCCATTCCCACGATATAAATTTTACTGTTCATCGATCCTGTACTCCTTTGCCAGTTCTCTTTCCAATTTCCAGTCGTATTTTACAATTGCGATCGTCATGCCATTTTCCGCCTGCTTCCGCAAAATAAAAGTTCCTTCTTCGTTTGCCGCTTTCATTGCAGCCCTCTCGCAGACATTGTCCACACCTGTCTTTTCTTTTACAAAAGAGGACTCCTGAAAGTCTCCCTTTACCTGTTTTAACTCCTCCGCGGAATAGGTTAAAAACGGAATCCGGTTTGCCATGCACCACCGCAGCAGGCCTTCCTCCTCTTTTTTCAGATCAATGGAAGCTGCTGCGCGCACAAGTCTTTTTTCAATGCCTGCATGATCCAGCCACTTTTGTATAAATGCATCCAGTTCCTCAAAGCTTTTTCCCCTGCGGCAGCCAATTCCTAAAATATATTCTCTCGGCTGCAATCCGAGTACTCCCTGCTCTAAGTCTGTTTTCTCCGATGAGATTACAATATCCGGCGTTTTTCCATCCAGTATTTTGGATGAGACTTTTGCAATCCCCTCCCGGTTATAAATGGAAAGTCCACATTTTTTTGCAAACAGATCCACAGAAAACGTATGATTCACATCAGTTGCCGTTGTGATGACCGGAATCCCGCCGATCTGCCCTGCAATCTGTTCTGCGAGCTCATTGGCGCCTCCCATATGCCCGGAGAGCAGTGGGATCACAAAAGTCCCTGCCTCATCTGCCACAACCACCGGACTGTCACTCAGCTTATCCGATACGAATGGGGCGATCATGCGCACTGCAATGCCACAGGCTCCGATTACAACAATGGCATTTTTCTCTGCGAACTGCTGTCTTGTCCAGTCAGATAGCGATAATCCAAGTTTTTTTGCTTCCTCCGTTTTCGTGTTCACAAAAGCCTGTCTGATTTTTTCTGCTAGTTTTGTTCCGTTCTCTGTAAACGTAATGATACTGATATTCATTCTTTTTCCCTTGATTTTTTTATCTTACGAAATTCCGTCTCAAAATCCGGCGCATACAGTCTGGATTTTCCGTAATGCTGATGTGCCACAATATCTCCCACAATGATCAGCGCTGTTTTTGTAATGTCATGCGCTTTTGCCGTCTCTTCTAACTGTTCCACCGTGCACAGATACGCTTCTTCCTCCGGCCAGGTCGCCTTGTATACAATCGCCGCCGGTGTGTCTTTCCCATACCCGCCTGCGATCAGCCGTCTGCCCAGTTCTCCCAGCATTCCTGTACTTAAATAGATTGCCATGGAAGCATGATGTGCTGCAAAACTCTCAATGCTCTCTCTCTCCGGCACTTTGGTTCTGCCTTCCATGCGGGTAATGATCAATGACTGGGATACTTCCGGTAAAGTATATTCCAGATTTAACAAAGCTGCCGCTCCAAAACAGGCACTTACTCCCGGACAACTCTCATACAAAATACCTTTTTCATCCAGCAGATCCATCTGTTCCCGCACTGCTCCGTAAATGCTCGGTTCCCCAGTGTGAAGCCGCACTGTCGTGAGTTTTTGTTTTTCCGCCTCTTCCATGACAGCGAGTACCTCTTCTAAGGTCATGTATGCACTGTTATGTATCTCACACTCTTTTTTGCAATAAGATAAAAGTTCCGGATTCACAAGCGAACCCGCATAAATTACCACATCTGCCTTTTCTAACAGACGCATTCCACGTACCGTGATAAGATCTGCCGCTCCAGGTCCTGCTCCCACAAAATAAACCATTGTTTTGTTTCCTTTCCTATATAAATTCAATATGCGTTTGCGAAACTCATCCTACTCTTCTTTCAATTGTTCAAAATCAACAAAAACATTCAAGACACGCTCTCGCTATGTGTCACTCGCAGCGGTACTAAGAAGTCATGCACAACTTACAGTTGTACCTGCCTTCTAAGAACCGGCGGTTCCCCAATGTCTTTCATGTCTTTTGTTAATTTTTCACAATTTAATTTAGGTTTTCAAGAGTTTCGCAATTACCCATAAATCACATCAATTCTGCTAAAAATTCCGTTGCCCCCACAGACTTTGCCAGCTCTCCAAATTCATTGGAGTAAAGGATAACCTCGATCTGCATTTTTCCTGCCGCCCGTTTGTTCAGATAAAACATGATTTTTGACAGCAGATCCTGCATCACAGCATCTTTTTTTCCACAGGCATCCAGTTTCCTGACTGCTTCTTCCGTGGTGACACATTGCAGGATTTCCTCTAAAACCGGATAAGGCACCTGATTTCTCACAGAAGCTGCAGTAAGCACTTCCATACGGCAGTCTCCCTCTCTGGAGTGTGTGTTCATGATTCCTCCTGCCACTTTCACAAGTTTACCGATATGTCCTGTGAGCAGCATTTTTTCAAATCCAGTGGTGATCGCCATATCAATGGTGTCTCCGATAAAATTACTGCATTTTACGCTCCGGTCAAGGTCGTAACCATATGTTTTTTTCATGTAATCCAACCCGTAATTACCGGGCGAAACAGCGGCGATTCCATAACCTTCTGCTTTCTTCTGGTTCAATTCCACTTTGATCGTATCAAGAAGTGCCTGACTGCTCATCGGTTCTACGATCCCGGAGGTTCCCAAAATAGAAATTCCCCCGACGATTCCAAGTCTCGGATTGAAGGTCTGCTCCGCCAAATGTTCTCCGTCGGGCACCGAGATCGTGATATGAAGTTCTCCGGAGAAATCTGCCAATGCGCATACCTCCTGCACTTCTTTTTCGATCATTTTCCGCGGCACATGGTTAATGGCTGCATTTCCGACCGGCTGGTCTAATCCTGGCTTTGTCACTCTGCCAACACCCTCGCCACCGTCAATGCAAATGACTGCCCGTTTCTCCTGCATCGTTTCCACATGAATGCCTGAAAGTTGTCTGTTATTATGCCCCGGTATTTTTTTCTCCCCGTCTGCAAAACGCACTGTGGAAAAAATGAGTGTCCCGGATGTAATATCGGGATCATCTCCACCATCTTTTCGTACCGCACAGGTAACTTCTGTTTCACTTCTTGCAATTTCAAGTATCTCTGCCTGAAACAGAATCCCTCTCGGTGTCTGTATTGTTATATTTTGTTTTAACTTTCCTGTCAGAAGCATATATGCTGCTGCTTTTGAGGCAGCCGCTGCACAGCTTCCTGTTGTAAATCCATATCGCATCATTCATCCACTCTTGCATGATTTTCTTATAGTCTTCACGGCAACTCAGCAGACCAGTGAATCTATTACTTAAATTTACATTTAATTTTCATCTCGAAGTTCATATAAAAGTGCATTGCAGATTGCCGCTGCAATGTTACTGCCACCTTTTCTTCCCCGGTTGATAATATACGGTACATCTGTTTTTAAAATCAGATCCTTTGCAGCCTCCACATTCACAAAGCCAACCGGAACCCCGATAATAAATGCCGGGCGGTATTTTCCACTTTGTATCATTTCATATAATTCGATCAATGCTGTCGGCGCATTGCCTATGGCAAAGATCACCGGCTTTTCTATCTGTGCTGCTTTTTCCATGCTCACAGCTGCCCTTGTGACACCGCGCTCTTTTGCAATCTTTGCCACCTCTTCCTCAGCCATAAAACAGTGTGCCTCTCCTCCGTATTTTGCCAGTTCTTTTTTATTCACTCCGGCAAGTGCCATGTTTGTATCGGTGACAATGTCTGCACCATTTTGTATCAGTTTTTTTGCGATCCCGACCGCATGGGCGGAATAAGTCATGGTCTTTGCATAATCAAAATCTGCGCTGGTATGGATAGCTCTCTTCGTCACAAGCTCCTGCTCTTTTGGAAGAACGATTCCTTTTTCCTCCAGCTCTTTTGAGATTATGGCAAAGCTCCGTTTTTCGATATCCTGTGGTCTGACGTATTCTATGTTTTTCATCTGATTGTATCCTTTAATTGTGTAATCAATTTTTCATTCTCTTCATGTGTCTTCACTGCAATACGATAGTATCCTGTACGTAGTCCCCGGTAATTGCTACAGTCACGAATTAAAATTTTTTTCTTCAGCAAATCATTATAGAGCTGACGCTCTGTCTTTAAGAGCAGGAAATCTGCTTCCCCGGGGTAGACTTTGATCCCAAGCTTTTCCAGTTCCGCCGTTAGATATGCACGCTCTTTCCCAATGTATGGAATGGTCTTGTTACAGTATTCCGTCTCATCTAATGCCGCAAGTCCTGCTGCCTCCGCAATGATTGAGATGTTCCACTCCGGCAATTGATTGAAAATCTGCCCTGCCTTGTTCTGGCTGCCACAGAATAAGAAGCCCAGACGCACACCCGGGATCGCATATAATTTTGTGAAAGCCTTCACAATAATGACATTTGGATATTCCTGCATGGAATGTGTTTCAAAAAATCCCTTTTTCCTTGTAAATTCCAGAAAACATTCATCTATCACAACGGTTATCTTTTTTTCCCGGCATCTGTCACATATTTTTTCCAGCAGCACGTCTTCTATTGTATTGCCAACCGGATTATTCGGGTTCGCCAGAAATAATAAATCCACATCCTCCTGCAATTCCTGCAGAAACGCTTCGGTCAGGCAGAACCCTTCCCTCTCTGTCATCTCATAATAGGAAACCTCTGCCTCTGTCACGTTTGCAGCTTTCTCATAACCATAAAAGGACGGCACCGGTATCACAATTTTTCCCGGTTTGGTTGCATGGACGACTGCCACAAATAACTCAGATGCTCCGTTCCCACACAAAATATGTTTCTCCGGGATATGATAGTGCGCTCCGATTTTTTCGATCAGTTTCGCATGATGAATGTCCGGGTAATGCTCACAGAGTTCCAAAGATTCCTGCATTGCCTCCTTCACTTTTTCCGGTATTCCAAAAGGATTGATATTGACCGAAAAATCCAGTTCTATTTCATTTTGATAGATGTCTCCTCCGTGTATGACCGGACGCATTTTCTCTCCTCCTCTCTGTCCTAAGAAATAAGCAGGATGATCCAAAGTACCGACAGACAGATTGCTTCACACAAGATAGCCGTCGCATACAGTAACCGGTTTGCGCGCTTAATATCTTCTGTCTCCACCGCTCTTTCTGCATCCCCGATATAAGGCTTTTCCACGATTTTGCCAAAATAGCTTGCATTTCCCGCAAGCCTGATTCCAAGGGCACCTGCACACACCGCTTCCGTCTGTGCCGAATTGGGGCTCGCATGTTTACAGCGGTCTCTCTTAAAAATATACCATGCCCGCTTTCCGTCAAACTCTTTTCCACATAAAAAACAGGAAACCACCATGAGCAGTGCGCTGATCCTTGCCGGGATATAGTTTACGATATCATCCAGTTTTGCCGCAGTTCTGCCAAAATACAGATATCTGTCATTCTTATATCCTACCATGGAATCCATGGTATTGACAGCTTTGTAGAAAAATCCAAGGATCGGACCGCCGATCGCTGTGAAGATCATCGGTGCGATCACGCCATCCGAAGTATTCTCTGCCACAGTCTCGATCGCAGCCTTTGCAACGCCTGTCTCATCCAGACATTCCGTGTCTCTGCCAACGATCATGGATACCGCTTTCCGTGACGCCACAATATCCCCTTTTTTCAGTTCCTGATAGACTTTCATACTCTCCACCTTCAGGCATTTCGTGGCAAGGATCTGGTAGGTCATAATGCTCTCGATTACAACCCCAAGATACGGATGCAGTCTGTATGCGCCAAGTAAAAGCACAGCTGTCACAAACACCGTACTGCTCAAAACTGCAAGTACAAGCAGCATTCCCCTCCTTTGTTCCTGCTCCGGTGTGGTATGTTTTTCTTCTGTTTTGCTGCCGAAAAGTCTCTTTCCCAGAAAACTGATCCAGTTTCCGATCAGACGGATCGGATGCGGCAGCCAGTAAGGATCTCCAAGCAGCAGATCCATGAGAAATCCCGCCAGCATGGAAACAATATGATAAATCATGATTTAATTTCCTTTCTTATCTATTGTAAATGTTCACTTTTTGAGTCCTCACATCCTATCTTAGTCAGACTTGTTATCTTCCATCTGCCCTGGATCCATTCCAGCACAGTTTCATATCCTTCCCCGTTTTTCACCTGAAAATCAAAATATTCTCCTCCGGTAAGGCTGCTTAACACCGCCATGATCGTACCGCCATGCACTACGGCTGCGACTGGGATTTCTGTTCCACGATCACTGTTCAGATATTGCGGATCTTTGTCGTTTTGTATTCCGGTGTTCTTTTCTGATCTTTTTAAAATATCAGACATCATCCGGTCAAAACCTTCCATGGAACGCCGGATAAACTGCTCTCTTGACTCTCCACCTGGAAATGGCAGTGTTCCATTGCTGTCGATCCACTTCTGATAGCAGGGATCGTCCTTTAATTCCTCATAATTTTTCCCCTCAAACTGCCCGAAATCCATCTCCTTCCATTCCGGGATCAGGATTGGATTCCTCTCAAAAAGCAGTTCCGCTGTCTGAACGCAGCGTTTCATCGGAGATGTATACAAAAATTCCGGTGGGCTGAAAAAATATTCCTTCTTTTTTTCCTGCAAAAGACGGATTCCTGTTTCAGACAACGGTTCGTCTGTTTTTCCAAGATAACGGTGTTCTCCGTTCGCCTGTGTCATGCCATGTCTGATCCATGTGATTTTTACTTTTATTTTATCTTCTGTCCCATTCCACATATGATGCGCTCCACTGTCTCCGCTTCCTCTGCAAGCCGGATCAATAATCTGCCGACACGTTCCCTGTATTCCCGTTCCTGCTTATCCATCGGCACAATGCCGTTGCCGATCTCGTCGCAGATAAAGATACAATCCGGGTGCTCCTTATAATATTGCAGCACGATCTCTTCCGCCGGTTTTCCCTCCTGTAAAAGCTGTTTCACCCAGAGGTGCAGATCATTTACAACCGGTACCTCCTGCCCTTTCAGCTTTTCCTGCACATAGGCAAGCTTGCCCTGCGCATATCCTCCGATATATAATTGCATGCTTTTTCTCCCCTTCTGCCGAATACTATTTTAAAAGTTACAAGAAATATCCAGCCACCGCAACCGCAGCTGCCGCAGCCGCCTCACAGACTGTCACAAAAAATCCGGCAGTGTCACCCGTGATTCCTCCAAGTTCTTTATAACTTTTCCTTTTAAAATAAAAGAAACTGAGCAGTGCCGCCACAATTGCTGCAACTCCATACCATCCGGATACAAACAGCATGAGCACCATACAAAGTGCTGCCTGAAAATATAAGGCTGTTTTCACTCTCACTTTCTGTGCACTGGAGGCAAAGGTATACAAAAGTCCCTCTTTTTTTGCCGGCTGCAATGTCATAACTGCAATTCCACTAAAGCATCTCGTCAGAAAAAATACGGCTGCCAGTGCAGACACCGCCTTTCTGGTATGTATTTCTGAAATTGCCGCGATATCGATCATATAATAAAGAGCCAGCATAATTGCCGCGAATGCCCCAATATGGGAATCTTTCAAAATCTCCAACTTTTTCTCCCGGCTCTGATACGAATGAAATGCGTCCATCGTGTCCATATATCCATCCACATGAAATCCACCGGAAATCATTAACGGAATTGCCGCAGCAATCAATGCATAACAGACATTTCCTATGGCAAGTTTCTCACATAACACTGTCCAACCGTAAAAAAACAGTCCGATTACTCCGCCGATCCAAGGAAAAAAACACATCATATACTCCATGTCCTCTTCCTTCCACTCAAACTGCGGCACAGGGATTTTAGAATAAATGGAAAATGCGATCACCATCGCTTTTAATAGTTTCATAACCTCATCCTTTCAGCTCCACCGGAATTCCGACCACGACCTCTGCCACCCGGTCTGCCAGACGCGCAAGCGCTGCATTGATCCTGCCAAGTGCTTTCAAATACTCCATAGTTCCGGCATCATAGATCACACCATCCTCAAATACATTGTTTGTGACGATCACAAGATTGTCCAGTTTCTGTGAAAGAGTCTGCATCTCAGATACAATTTTCCCAACCACTTCCTCTGCGGATTTTATGCCGTCTTTTGTGAACATTTCATTCGCTGTGAGATTTGACATACATTCAAGCAGCGCGGATTTCTTTTCTGCGTTTCCTTGCACTTTCATCTCTGCTTCTTGTCTGTATTGCGCCTGCTCTGCTTTTCCTGCACATGCAAACTGGATTTTTCCTACATTTATCGGGCTTTCGATCGTAAGAAACCCTTTTCCTGCCCGCAGTTTCCGATGCCGCTCTACTTTTTTTTCGCCCTCTGCATCATAAATCTGCATGGTTGCAATATAATATCTGATTCCTTCGCAGGAAGACAGCAGACTTTCTGCATATGCAGATTTTCCACTGCCGCTTCCCCCTGTCACCAACGTGATCATCCTGATAACTGCACCTTTCTGTCACATGTAAAATATTTATACGGACTTTATCAAAACCTATGATACTCCTCAATTTTAAAATCACCAAACGTAGCCCCTGTCTCATATAAACTCATGGCAATATCTAACAGGGAAAACATCATGACTGCCCCCGTTCCTTCTCCTAATGCAAGTCCTGCATCCAGGACCGGAGAAAGCCCCAGCTCCCGCATCAGAAGTTCCGAAGCCGGTTCCTTTCCTTTGTGGGAGGGAATGATAAATTCTTTTGTTCCCGGGCAAAGCCGCTCTGCTGTAAGCGCTGCCACCGCACTGATGACACCGTCTGCCACGATCGGCATATGGTATTTTGCACCACCTAAAAACACACCGCAAAGCCCTGCGATATCCAGCCCGCCGACCGAGCATAAAATACGCATCGGCTCAGTCTCTCTCAACTGATATTTTTCCAGTGCCGCTGTGATCACCTGTCTTTTTCTGTCAAGCCCTTCATCACTTAATCCGGCGCCCCGTCCTACCACGATCTCCGGCGGAACGGAAAGCAGAGCTGCTGCCATCGCCGCACTTGTCGTCGTATTGCCAATTCCCATCTCTCCGGTGCCAAGCAGCGTATATCCAGCTTCTTTGCACTCTTTTACAAGTTCCATCCCAACCCGGACCGCCTGCATGGCTTCTCTCTCTGACATCGAAGGTTTTAGCAGAAAATCATTTGTACCTTTTTTTACTTTTCTGCTGATGACTCCCGGAAAAATCCGGTCGGTGTTAACACCGATATCCACCGGAAAAATCTCTGCGCCAACAGCTTTCGCCATTTTGCAGACCGAAGTATTTCTTTTTCCGAGATTCTCTGTCACCGCTGCCGTGATCTCCTGCCCGGACTGGCTGATGCCTTCCGCCACAACGCCATTATCTGCGCACATGACGATCACTGCTTTTTTCGCAATATCAATCTCTGGCGACCCAAGGATTGCCCCGATCCTTGCGAGAAGTCCCTCAAACTCCCCCAGACCATCCAGCGGTTTTGCCACACGATCCCAGTTTGCTTTGATTTCCTGCCTGATTTTTTTATCCGGTTCCTCTATTATAAATTCCATTATTTTTCCTCTTTATGCACTGCGCATTTTCGTTACTGTTCACTCGTACCTCGTTCCAGTAACAACAGTAACGTATTTTCAAAATATACAAAAGCTTGCTCACAGCTTTGATTTACAGTACCTGTTTTAAATCGCAGCCTCCCGCAGCATCGCATACACTGCTTCCATATCCATAGATTCCCGCAGACCATCTGCAAGTTTATCATACTGCATCTGCTTAAACTGCCCGTAACTTATCATCTGCCTGGTATCCAGCGCCACACCCTTCCGATCAGCCAGGATACCAACCAGTGTCTCTGCCAGCGTTCCCTCGTCAAAGATGCCGTGAACATATGTTCCGTATACGTTGCCGAAAAAGATTCCATCGTATTTTACACTGCCATCTGCTTCGTTTTGTATTCTGCACATGTAACGCTTCTCATTACCTCTGCTTTCCGGATTTATGACACGCTCACTGTCTACGATGCTTCCACCGTCTACGGTGCTTCTATTGTCCACATTACTTCCACTGTCTACGGTACTGCCCATGTGGATCTCGTATCCGCTCACGCTCTTTCCGGAAAGTCCGGAGAGTGCTCCGGAAATTTTTCCAAAAGTTCCCATTACCTGTGTTCTTGTTTTTTTCTGTTTCAGCTCCGTCGCAGCCGGAAGCAGTCCCATACCTTTCATGCTTCCACCGTTTTCCACCTGATATGGATCACGGATCGTCTCACCCAGCATCTGATATCCGCCACAGATCCCAAAAACAATGGTATCCTGCGCTTTCTTTTTGATCAGCGCCTCCAGACCATTTTCCCGCATCCATTTCAGATCGGCCATTGTATTTTTACTGCCCGGAAGCACGATCATGTCCGGGTGGTGTAAGTCTCTCACACTGTCCACATAGCGCACGGAAACCTGCCTGATCTGCTCTAAGACAGACAGATCCGTAAAATTGGAAATTCTTGGATAACGTATGACTGCAATATCGATCAGGCCTTCCTCCTTGCGGTCAAATCTGCTGCTTAAGCTGTCCTCATCATCAATGGATAGCTCCATATAAGGCACAACGCCCACGACCGGCACATGTCCCCGCTCCTCCAGCATCACAACGCCCGGATCTAATATAGTTTTATCCCCGCGGAATTTATTGATGATGAGCCCTTTTACACGTTCCTTTTCCGTTTTTTCGAGCAGCATCAGTGTTCCGAGAAGTTGTGCAAACACGCCGCCCCGGTCAATGTCTCCCACAAGAAGCACCGGTGCATCCAGAAGCTCTGCCAATCCCATATTGACAATGTCATTTTCCCTCAGATTGATCTCTGCCGGACTTCCTGCGCCTTCGATCACGATAATATCGTTGTCTTTTTCTAACTCCCGGAATGCCTTTTTAATTTCCGGGATCAACTGTTTTTTATACGCAAAATAATCTCTGGCGCTCATATTTCCAAGTACTTCACCATTCACGATCACCTGTGAACCGACATGTGTGGTCGGTTTTAACAGGATCGGATTCATTGCAGCCACCGGCTCCACTCCGGCTGCCTCCGCCTGCATCACCTGTGCGCGTCCCATCTCAAGACCTTCCTTTGTGATAAAAGAATTCAGTGCCATATTCTGGGATTTAAACGGTGCCACCCGGTATCCGTCCTGTTTGAAAATCCTGCAGAGTCCTGCCACGATCAGGCTCTTTCCTGCGTTTGACATCGTGCCCTGCACCATGATCACTTTTGCCATAATTCTATCTCCATACCACAGTCTTCTGCCTCCTGCAAAAGCTGTCTGTTCAGCCTGTTCTGTGATCCAAATACCGTCTGGCAGCAGATCACCTTTCTGCATGTGCGCATCACCTGTTTTGCCGTCTCATAATGTTCCCTCTTAAAATCCTGATACGCCTCCGCAGCGATCACCTGCACCGCAAGCGCTTCTGCCGCCGGATAATCAATATCATTTTTTCCTAAGATCCCCACTGCAAATGGAATCCCGTTTCTCTGAAGCTGCCGGAACAGAAAACTTCCCGTACCATTTCCGGCAATCACAAATACCTCCGGTATGCCTCCGCACTTTTTCAGTTCCACGCAGCCGTTTTTCTCCTGAAACGTTCCGTCCGTGATCTCATAAAGCTGATCGACAAATCCATCGGTAAAGACTTCCTCCGGCGTGCCATAATGCTCAATGTTTTCCCCTTTGACGCAGACAATTTTGTCCGACACACGCTCTGCAAGATCAAGTTCATGCAGCGACATGAGAACACCGATTTTTTTCTTCCGCGTCATCTCCTGTAGCATGGATAAAAATTCGAGTTTGTACTTTACATCCAGATAAGATGTCGGCTCATCAAGGATCAGAATCTCCGGCTCCTGACACAGCGCTTTTGCAAGCAGCACACGCTGTTTCTGCCCGTCACTCAGGCTCATAAAATTGCGTTCTTTTAACGGTGAAATACGGATCTGTTCCATGCACTGCGCCACCACCGCCTCATCCTTAGGTGTCAGGATACCAAATCCTCCGGTATACGGATATCTCCCCATCGCCACAACGTCTGCCACTGTCATCAGCTCCGGTGTGATGCGCTCTGTGAAAACAATGGACATTTTCTTTGCCAGCTCTTTTTCCGGCAGTTCACTTAAATTGATATTTTCCACATAAACACTGCCGCGAATCTCCTGCAGCTGCTTTGAAATAGTCTTTAAAATCGTGGATTTTCCTGCCCCATTCGGGCCAATCAGTGTCACGATCTCTCCCATTTTCAGAGAAATCCCTATCTCTTTTATCAGTTCTCTTCCGTGATATCCAACGGACAGTCCGTCCGTGTGCAAAAGTTCCCGTTCTTCCATTCCGCTCCTCATTTTCCATTGTCAGGACATTTCACTGTCCACCGAATGCATGCTTCTCACAATTTTAATGTTGCTTCTTTAGTACCGTTCCTGTCTCTGTTTTAACATGACTGCAATCATCACCGGTGCGCCAAAAACCGCTGTCACGGTACTGATACTCATCTCCGTCGGTGCAAACACCATCCGCGCCAGAAGATCACAGAACATGCAGAATACTGCCCCACCTAAAAAACATGCCGGTATCATGATGATCGGTTTTGCCGTCCGGAATAACCGCTTTATCATCTGCGGCACCGCGATCCCGACAAACGACACCGGTCCTGCAAACGCTGTTACCACTGCGGATAAGATGCTCGATAAGATCACGAGCAATACGCGGAACATTTTGATATTGACACCCATATTTTTTGCATAAGTCTCTCCTAACTGGTACGCTTCCATCGGTTTTGACAAAAAGAATGTCAAAATGCCGGTAACGGCTACAACAAACACGATTGTTTTCACATTCTCCCATGTGATACCGGAAAAACTTCCCATCGACCAGTTATGAAGATTCACAATGTCGGAATCCTCTGCAAACGTCACAAGAAAATCTGTGACTGCGGAACAGATATAGCCGATCATCACTCCGATCAGCACTAAAAATGACATATTCTGAACTCTCGGTGACATCAGAAGCACACAAAACATTGACAGCATAGATCCTGCGAACGCCGCCACGATCAGATCCACAGAAGATAATGTTCTGGAATATCTTAAAAACACGATCATCACGACCGCCACAAATAATTTTGCCCCGGAAGAAATACCAAGAACAAACGGTCCTGCGATCGGATTATGAAAAAAAGTCTGCAGCAGATACCCGGACAATGCCAGTGCACCGCCGAGCAGGATTGCAGCAAATGTTCTCGGAATGCGGATCTGGAACAGAATAGTTGCATAAAGTTCATCCTGCTCCCCCCGGAACTGTCTCAAGATGTCCGAGATTGAAATCTGCACACTTCCGGCACACACACTGATTGTGAAAAAAATCACAAGCAGTGCCACAAGCGCCACAAAACAGACCGTATATCTTATTTTTCTATTTGAGCTTATACATGTAGGTAAGTTCATCCGTATCCTCCGAGTTCAGCATCTCATGAAAATCATGGATAATGCTTCCGGTATCCATGGTATCCTGATAAAGGTTTTTCCCGATACACCATACATTTCCATCCTGGACTGCTTTAAAATCTGCAAAAAGACTGTTTTTCGCCAGCAGATCATCAACGGAAGCAAGATTGCCGTCAATCGTGCTGTTATAGACGAGATAATCTGCGTCTTTCGCCTGCGCATAGAATTCTTCCATCTGCATATTGACACTGGAAGCTGCGTTATCCTCGCCCTTTAAATTCTGGAACATATACTCCCCACCGGCAATGTCGATCATTTTCGGAACATAGTCATTGCTCTTCCGCACACTGACCGTTCCCGCTGTTGTAACATAGAAAAATGCAACCGTCTTTCCGGTCGTTTCCACATCGGAAAGTTCCTGTACATACTGTTTCTGTTCCTCAAATGCTCTCACCGCCGCATCCTCATTTCCGGTCAGCACTCCATAAAGCTTTACCCACTCAGTTCTGCCAAGCGGATTGGATTCATAACTGGAATGGTCGACTAAAACCGGAATGCCAAACGATTCCAGATTCTCCTTCACCTCCGGTGAATGTCCGATCATCGTTGATTCAATGGCAAGCTCACAGTCTTTCGAACAGATCAGTTCATAATCAGGTGCATTGTACTTTCCGGCATATAAAATCTGCCCGCTTTCCATTGCCGCCTTTGCCCCCGGGATCTCCCATTTTTCCTCGGTCAGTCCGGACAGGCAGATGTGATCCAGAGCATCGATACTGCAAAACATGTCCATAGTTGCAGAGGCAACCAGATAAATATTGGACACCGGGGCATTTAAAACGGTGATGCCCTCCTCTAAATCTTCCGGCACTTTTTCCTCTTCGGTATTCAGTAAAAATCTGCTTCCATCCGATATGGAAATCAGTGTAAAACCGTTCTCATAATAATCCACTGTAAACTCCGTGGCATAATCTAAATCCATGCTCTTTTCATAAGTCAGTTCACTGCTGATCTCATGATCCTCACTCTTCCAGGAAGTCTGACTGTCCCCACATCCTGCCATCTGGATGCAGGCAAAAAGCAACATACACCACAGACCGATTTTTTTTATCTGCTTCATTCCTTTTTTCCTTTTCTCTTTCGATGTATCTGCCATGCTGTGATACTTACTGCGATCACTGCTGCGACATAGACAACTGCGATCACTTCCATCGGTTTTTCCCCACTGTTCGCGATTGAAGTACTGTCGAGTAAAATCGTATATTCAATCTCATGTGGCACACTCATAGCAGTGGTATCCGCCGTCACAGGCACTTCTTTGTCAAACGCCGTCACAGGCAGTTCAAAAACCGAATTACCCTCTGTATTGACCGGAAGATAAGTCTCTCCGTCCAGCGTCATATAATCATAATTTGGACTGCTCCACTCAATCTCAATGACAGCTTTCTCATCCTGCACCTGCAAAATTGCCGGTGATGTGACAGACGCCCTGCCGCTTCCCCCTGTCAGCTGCACTTCAATCTCATATTCCCCATCCGGGAGATCAACCTGTATTCCTTTTTCCCATACTTCGGTTCCGTTTCCGTTGCTTTGCATTCTGTTTTCTCTCTTTCCTGTTCGACGGTGTGTTCCAGATGATGTTCTATGGAGTCCTTCTGCCTGAATATGAAAAAAGCGTCTCTTTTTCACAAAAGAAACGCTGCACTCAACTCACAATATAAAATTTTTCCTGTCCTATCTTACAAAAATGATCTAAAAACAGGTCAAATTTTCTCATCCGTACAGCCAGTTACTCGTGGCGTGGAAACATTTTTGTTTCCCGTACAACAATCAGGCAGGTCTCCTGACTTACAGATCATCATGCATTGCCCTCTTCCCGGCTGCCCAGTGAGTTTTTGGCATGCACTCCCTAAATACAGTGACGAGTTCGTACAGGATTTGCACCTGTTTCCCTTTTCACCAGATCCGGCAGAGTGAGGTCACCCTGCCTATCTGACACCTGTTTGTTTCATTATCAAGTTCGTTTGAACTATAACATACGAATGAAAAAATAGCAATAATATAAGTAATTCCATTAACAAACTTTTTCTAAGATTTCATTTAAGGCATTGCCACTGCTGGAATGACTTCTTACCACTTCGGCTTTGCTGCGCTCCGCCTCCGCTACCGCACATTTTACCATCTTGTGGGAAACTGTATTGGTAAACAGGATAATCAGATCCGGTGACCCAATCTGGCTGCTTAACTTTGCCGGCATCTGGGTAAATACTTTTGCCTTACATTTATGCTCCTTACAAATCTTTTTATACTGACACACCATACGGTCATGTCCTCCAATAATGACTACGCTCATAAATTATCCTTTCGTTATAATGCTTACCTTATTATAATGCTGCGAGTTGTTTTCCGAGGTCTTTGCATGCATCTAAGGCCGCATCGTCCGGTGCTTCCTGGCAGATCACGCCCTCTCCGTTCACAACGGTTGCTCCGGCTGCTGTCATGCGGTCTGCCCAGTCGCGCATCCACTGTCCGTCGCCCCATCCATAAGAGCCAAACAAAGCGATCGTCTTGCCTGCGGCAAATCCTTCCACATCACATACAAATGGTTCCATCTCGCCTTCTTCGAGTACTTCTGCTCCCATTGCAGGACAGCCCATTGCGAAACCTTTTGCAGCTTTTAAATCATCTAAGGATGCACTTGCGACATCAACCACCACTGCTTCTTTTCCTGCTGCCGTTACACCCTCTGCAACTGCGTTTGCCATACTCTCTGTGTTTCCTGACTGTGACCAGAATACGATTGTTACTTTATCCATGATTCTTTCCTCCATACTATCTGCAGTTTTATGATTTTTATTTTTTCACATTCCTGCATTTTCTATTCTTTATCAGTTATGTAGTTAGTATACGCTAACCTATAAGTAAAAATTAAGCATAACAGGCAGCCATCTCGCTCACACTGCGTCCACTTGCAAGCAGCTGTATCAAAACTTTTCTTGCCTCTTCATATCTGTTAAACAAAGCCTTCTTCTCCTCTACATGTCCGTACACTTTCCAGTAGCCGGCATACAGATAATTGTGACCTTTGTTCTCAATGAATCCCTCCACATCTTCCACAGGATAACCGAGCAATAATCCCATCTCATGTGGAAATTCTGCAATCTGCTCCATACAGTCTGCATAGCGTTTCTGAAAACAGCTTAAAACATCGTTTAAATCCAGGCTTTCGTATCCAAAACTCTTCATCGACTGACAGACTCTATCCTGCATCAGGTACGCTTTCAACCCATCCTCGCGGTACACTAAAAAGGTTGCTTTATCTTCGCTTTCCAACAGCAGATAATAGGAAATACCGGAACGTTCCAACACCTGTTTCATCTGTGGTGCAAGTTTTTTCTCCACATTCAGTAAATTAGAAACCTTCATGCCAGAGATCATCGGTGCACACTGTACGACCAGATGTGTCTCAATTCTTTCTCTGTCTAATCTTGTGATCATCTCATATACTTCCTGACTCACTTTGCTCTCCTTTGCTTTTAGGTTAGTTATATCTAACTCATAGGCATATATTACACAAAAAAAGAAAACGTGTCAACACTGTTATTGAAACGTTTTCTCGTTAAGCTTCTATCTCAATTCCTTCCTGCACAAAAATGCGCAGATCAAAACAAAAATACAGCAGACCACCCATGTGACCGGTTCGCAAAGGCACACTGCAAAATACCCATATGCCGGCACGACCCAGATAGCAAAAATTACCTTTCCTATCAATTCCAGACTGCTGCACACAAGCGGCATCATCAAATGATTCATTCCCTGCAGCATATTTCTCAAAATAATAATCACTGCCATCGTAGGAATCAACGGAAAACTGATTCTGAGATATAATGCAGTATTATAAATAATATCCGCATTACTGCTTCCTGTTACCAGTCTGACGGCATCTTCCACGAAGAAAGTCACAAAAACCATGGAAAAAATCCACCAGACCGCAAAAAGAAAGAATGCTGACCATACTCCTTTTTTGATTCTGTTTCGATTTCCGCCACCCATGTTCTGGCTCGTATAAGTTGCAACACTCGTTCCAAGCGCAAGTCCCGGCGTATGGAAAAGTTCCGCCAGCCTTCTTGCACCCACCTGCGCCGTAATATACAGGTTTCCGAGTGCGTTGATACTTCCCTGTAAAATAACACTTCCAATATTATAAATTGCACTCATCAAAGCCATGCTAAATCCTGCGACAACCATTTCAAGCACAAATTTTTTCTCCACCTGATAATCTTTTCCTTTAAAATGAAGCAGTGGATAATTGCGCCAGATAAGTATGAATGCCAGAAATGCACTTACCCCCTGTGATAAAACCGTTGCAAACGCTGCACCTCCGATTCCCATCGCCAATGGTGCCATAAACGCATAATCCAATGAAATATTCAAAACGCTGCTGAACAGCAAAAACAAAAGGGGTGTCATACTGTTTCCAACCGCCTGAAGCATAGCTGCTTCCATATTATACGCCATCGTAAATGGTATTCCGATCAGTATGATCGTAAGATATTCCATCGCACCTGCCATCGTCTCTTCTGGAACCTGCAAAAGGATCAGCAGCGGTTCTTTACACAACAGAAAAATGGACATTAATACAATGGATACCGACATGGAAATTGTCACCATCCAGCAGGAGACATGCTTCATTTTTTGCTCATCCCCTGCTCCAAAGCTGCGGCTTAAAGACAACGCCAGTCCATTGTTCATTCCAAATGCAAAATTCGTGATAAGTCCATATAGCGCCGAAACTGCTCCAATCTGTGCGAGTGCGTGATCTCCCAGAACATGCCCGGCAATTGCAGTATCCGCCAGATTATAAAACTGCTGAAGCAGATTTCCAAAAAACAGTGGCAGCGCAAATTTTAATACAAGCCGGAACGGATTTCCCCTTGTCATATCCAGCACACGGCTTTTTTCATTTGTTTCCATCGTAATCCCTGCTCCTTTAATCTTTACTCAGAAACCGGTTCCACTCTTCGACATCTGCGCTTCCGCTTACTTTGATCATAAAAGTATGGTCTTCCGTATCGATGGATACCGTATAGACACCTTTCTCCTGCTCAATGGAATAGATTTCACATCCTTCCAGTTCCTTTAATTTTGCTGCCTGATCTTCTGCCGCGATCAGTATATCCTCTTTCTTTTCTTTCAGATTACCGTCTGCGTCATAAACTTTATAGCCTTCCTTGACAAATGCCGTTATCTCCGGCTCACGGATTTTCAGTTTCAGTTCATTTGCACGCATTTCGCGGATATCACGATTGCACGAATTTTGTGGTAAAATCGTCACATTGTCCAATATCATTTCAAAGATCCCATTGACTGCGCAGGTTTCTGCAATGTATGCGCCCTCAAATCTGAAGTTTTGTAATTCATTGTCGGTATGGTATTTCATTTGTTTTCTCCTGTCATTGATATCTTATTTGTAAATTGAATTATTTCTTTTACTGTTCGTGATTGTCCTGCTCCTGCAACTTTCTCACTTCGTCTAACGGAAGTCCTGAAATTACTGCAATCTTTTCAGGTGTGAATTCCTGTAAAGCAAGCATACGCTTTGCGGTTTCAAAAGCAGCCTGATTTTTGCCTTCTGCCAGTCCAACTTCATGTCCAGCTTCAAACTCCGCCTTTCTCAATTTCTTCTCTTCCAATTCTTTATCATACTCAAAAATGCTCATATTAATAACCTCACTCCGGTTTCGGATAAGGAATTCTGTCAGGATTCCTTCCCGGATACATTCGTTTACAGCACGTTCCACTGCCTGGTTCAATTGCATGTATGCCGCATAGTGACGTACTTTGGCAACATACTGTGCATATTCTTTTAACATACTGCAATGCTGCATCAACTCTGCATTGTGTCCTTCATTGACATTGAAAACCGTAACAACCAATTCAAGTTTTGGCTCGCCTGACAAATGCTCAAATGCCGAGGAAAGCCGAAGTTCTGTGCAATCAGCAATTCCCGTCGAACCATTATAAAATTCAATAAAATTGGGGGCAGGAATTTTCTGTAAGGTGGAAGAGAACAGTGATTTCAAATGCCAGATCATTTTTCATACCCATATATATGGCATTCTCTAATGTAACAATTTCCAACTCTTCCGGATTTCTATAATCCGTCTGATTCACTGCGTTATAAAGCGATAACAGATTTTTCCTGTCAGAAAACAGCATCCGAAAGACAGTGTCTTTATAATTTCGGTTTGCCTTTGGTTCTTTGACTGTAAAACTCCTTTTTGTCCTGTTCCGGTTTCTTTTGCATTTTACCATAAATCGTTTCCTCCTGATCTTGGTGGGACAGTTCATAATAAACACTGCCCTAGCAGGAGAGTAACAGATACTATCTCTAAATTCGTTCGTCTCCTGCTTTTCAATTGTTGATGGGTAACAAAAAGCATAGATACGAATGAAGCGCACAGATTATTTTGGGAACTAATCTGTAGTTCTTAGAATATAGATGACAAAATTGTCATGAAGATTTTGTAAAATATGCTTTGTTTGATTATAGCACAAAAGCAGAAGCAGAAGCAAGAAAATACTTCTACCTTCTGTACCAACTGAGATTGTCCTAACTGAGATTGTATAGACGCTATTCTCACAGTCTATAGAATAAATTTCACAGCACAGGTCGTAGAATCTACCTCTACGACCGCCTGTGTTAATTTAATTCGAGCATTCTGTCAATACAGCGTTTTGCTCCCTTACTTACTTCCTCAGGTAAAATAATTTCTTCACCTGCAAGGCCTTTCAGACAATTATATACATCTACTAAAGTTGTAAGTTTCATATTGTGGCATACACAATCCTTGGAAAGTGGATAAAACAGCTTATCCGGACACTCATACTGTAAATGGGAAACTATGCTGTTTTCTGTTCCAATGATAAATTCCTTATCTGTACTCTTCTTCGCATAGGACATAATTCCAGTTGTGCTTCCTATGTAGTCTGCATTCTTGGTTACTGCAGCGGCACATTCCGGATGGACAAGAAGCTTCGCATTTGGATGTGCTTTCTTTGCTTTTGCCACATCTGCTTTGCCCATTCTAAGATGAGTTGGGCAACCACCCTTGATAAATTTAAATGTTTTCTCAGGAATCTGTTCTGCTACCCATGCTCCGAGGTTACAGTCCGGAATAAAAAGAATCTTGTCGTTCTCCAGCTTCTTAACAATAGATACCGCTGATGCCGATGTAACACATACGTCACATAATGTCTTCAATTCAGAAGTTGTATTAATATAGGCTACTACTGTATAATCCGGATACTGTTTTTTTAATTCTTTCAATTCTTCCACAGAAAGCTGTTCTGCCATAGGACATCCTGCTTCACCGCTGGAAAGAAGTACTTTCTTGTCTGGTGAGAGAACCTTCACGGTTTCTGCCATAAAACGGACTCCGCACATAAGGATCGTCTGTTCCTGTGTTTTGGCAGCCTGCTGGCTCAATGCAAAGGAATCTCCCATATAATCCGCAACTTCTAATATCTCATGGTTTTGATAGGCATGTGCCAGAATACATACTTCTTTTTCTTTTTTTAATCTAAGGATCTCGTCCTGAATTTCTCTTGTCGTCATCTTTCCCTCTTTTATCACAGAAAGGCTTTCTTCTTCTGGTATTCGTTCTGTCTTAATGTGATCTCATTTTTAATTTGTTTTCCAAACGACAGTATCAATACCGGATCTCACTGCCTTTTGCTCACTTTAGTAAAAGTATACGATTTGAAATATACACTGTCAACACAAAAAATTTACATGTGTCTTGTCAGTTGTAAAATTAAGTGTTATACTTGGAGCAATCTGTAAAAAAACACTATTTTATTAACATAAAAGAATAGGAAAAGAATATGAAAACAGATATACTTATAGTTGGAAGTGGCTGTTCCGGATTATATGCAGTCTTAAATCTTCCTGATGAATTAGATATTATGCTGATCACGAAGTCTGATTTTGAAAGCAGTGATTCCTTTTTGGCTCAGGGAGGCATGTGTACGTTAAAAGATCCGTCTGATTATGACAGCTTTTTTGAGGACACATTAAAAGCCGGACATTATGAGAATGACCAGAAGTCTGTCGAGATCATGATCAAGTCTTCCCCTGATGTAGTGAAAGATTTGGTAAAATACGGTGTCTCTTTTACCCGGGACGAAAATGGTGATTTTGTCTATACAAGAGAAGGTGCACATGCTCATCACAGAATACTTTTCCATGAAGATATCACTGGAAAAGAGATTACAAGCCACCTTTTAAATGCCGTCAAAAAATTAAAGAATGTAAGAATGTATGAATATACGACTCTCTTAGATATCCTTTGCGATGGCAGCAAGTGTTGTGGTGGAATTATCAGGTGGCCGGATGGCAGGGAAGAACAGGTTGAAGCTGACTATGTAATACTTGCAACCGGCGGTATTGGTGGAACATACAAGCATTCCACTAATTTCAAACACCTGACCGGTGACGGCGTGGAGATTGCCAGACGTCATAATATTGAACTGAAAAATCTTGATTATGTCCAGATTCATCCTACTACTCTTTACTCTGATAATAAAGAAGAAAGAAGCTTTCTTATTTCTGAATCTGTAAGAGGTGAAGGTGCCAGTCTTTATGATAAGAATATGAACCGTTTTGTAGATGAACTGTTGCCAAGAGATCTGCTTACACAGGAAATCTACAAACAGATGGAGAAAGACGGCACCGATTTTGTGTGGGAAGATTTAAGAACCATCCCGCGTGACGAATTAATAAGTCATTTTCCAAATATTATTGAACATTGCAGCCAGGCCGGTTATGATGTGTTCCATGAATGTATTCCCATCGTTCCGGCTCAGCATTATTTTATGGGCGGAATCAAGGTAAACCATAACAGTAAAACTTCTATGGATCATCTCTACGCAGTCGGTGAAACCGCATGCAATGGGGTTCATGGTAAAAACAGACTTGCAAGCAACTCCCTTTTAGAGAGTCTTGTATTTGCAAAAAGAGCAGCAAAAGAAATTGCTGGCGAAAGGAGATAATATGTACGATCAGGTAACATTAGGGTTAAATGTAGACCCATTTATATTAAGTGCTTTAAAAGAAGATATCACAAGTGAGGACGTATCCACAAACAGTGTTATGCCACATCCACAGCAGGGCGAGGTAGACTTGATCTGCAAAGAAGATGGCATTATCTGCGGTCTTCAGGTTTTTGAAAGAACCTTTACTCTGCTTGATTCCAATACAACCGTAGAATTTTTTGTAAAAGACGGTGACCATGTAAAAGCCGGTGAACTTATGGGCAAGGTTCATGGTGATATCCGTGTGCTTCTCTGCGGAGAGAGAACTGCTCTTAATTACCTTCAGAGAATGAGCGGAATCGCAACCTATACAAGCCAGGTGGCAAAGCTCCTTGAAGGAACCGGGATCAAGCTTTTAGACACAAGAAAGACTACACCGAACAACCGTATTTTTGAAAAATATGCCGTGAGAGTCGGTGGCGGAAATAACCACAGATACAACCTTTCTGATGGAGTACTTCTCAAGGATAACCATATCGGTGCCGCAGGTGGTGTAAAAGAAGCTGTCAAAATGGCTAAGGCATATGCACCTTTTGTAAGAAAAATCGAAGTTGAAGTTGAGACTTTTGAAATGGTACAGGATGCCGTGGAATCAGGTGCTGATATTATCATGTTAGACAACATGGATAATGATCTTTTAAAACAATCCATCGATTATATTGCCGGCAGAGCTGAAATCGAAATTTCCGGAAATGTTACCAAAGAAAACATTGAAAGAATTAAGAACTTTGGTGTAAACTATATATCAAGTGGTGCTCTGACTCACTCAGCTCCAATTATGGATATTTCACTTAAAAATTTACATGCAGTTTAGAAAGGACTTTGACAGATGAACGGAGAGATCAGGAGAGCAAAAATAGAAAATATTTTGAAATCCAGCGCTGTGCCTGTCCCTGGAGTTACTCTGGCAAAAGACCTGGATGTAAGCAGGCAGATCATCGTTTCGGACATTGCTCTTCTTCGAGCGAATGGCCTGACGATTCTTTCCACAAACAAAGGTTATATGATTCCAAAACAATCCGCCTGCCAGCGGGTATTTAAAGTGATCCATACAGATGATCAGGTTGGAGAAGAACTCTCTCTGATCGTTGATAATGGCGGTGTTGTCAAAGATGTTTTTGTTTATCACAAGGTTTATGGTGTTATCCGGGCTGATATGAACATCCGTACAAGACGCGATGTCAAGAAATTTTTAGAAGGACTCTCTACCGGAAGTTCCAGCCTTCTTAAGAATGTAACCGGTGGTTATCATTACCATACGATTGAAGCTGAATCCGAAGAGATTTTAGATGATATTCAAAATGAACTCGCAGAAAAAGGTTTTCTGGCCAAACTGCAGGATTATGAACCCATTGATTTCTGGGGCGAAGAAGAATCAAATACCAACGTTTAAAACAATTGCCAAACGCTGCTGTGCGATCCTTGCGGAGCGTTTTTGATGTAGTGAAAATGAAGTTTCCTATTCCAACAAAAAAGTGTCAGTCCGGCATTTCCGGAACTGACACTTTTTTGTTGGATATTTTTATCTCATAAGATTTCTTTTCTGTTGCTTGCCTATATTGTATACCACTTGATCTCATTTGCTTCCATCTCAAGATCAAAGCTGCTTCCATCGCCACGGTATACGGTCGTTTTCTGTGGTTCATATGTATTATTTACAACACAGTATTTTCCGTTCTTCACATACGCATGCACTTCTACGTTGAAGTTCGTGCTATACCACTGATGTAGTTCATCTTCACTGTGTGTGCTCCATAAAATACTGCGGTACAGGATTCTGCTGTTCTCAAAACTGTATGGAAGTCCACTGATGTATACAGAGCGACCTGCTCCAAATCCGTTGACAGCCATCTGTACTTCCTTCTCTCTCTGCACAAGGATCTCTGTTCCCTCGTATGCATAGATACTCTTCTTTCCTTCTCCGAAATCTACCGGTTTTGTGGTATCTGCAAGAATGAAGTGTTCCGGATGTTCATCCCAGTTATACTTGTCATAGTTTAACGTAAATCCTGTTTCTTTCTCTACCCCGATCAGATCTGCAAGCTGTAAATAGTGTCCCTGATACTGGTGTCCTGCCGGTTCCCCGATACCGATGAATCCGCCTCCCTCATATACAAATCTGCGGATCGCAGAAGAAATGACCGGATTCTCCCAGACTGCTCCACCTGTATGTGCTGTATCACCATCACCCACGTTAATGATCACATCAATATCTTTTAATATATCTTCATTTTCTAAAATATCATCAAAAGAAATGAACTTCACATCAAATGGTGCTCCACTTAACGCTTCGATAATACCTGCATAGCTGTAATTCTGTTTCTGGTACAGTGCGTGATGTACCATATGGCATCCCCAGCTTCTGATCCTGCCCCAGCTGTTTAATACTGCTACTTTCTTCACGCAATACGGTGTCGTGCCTTTTGCATTTTCATACAATTCGCGGAACTCGTTGCAGACGCTTTCCACATAGTCTAAAAATTCCGGGAATTCCAGTGCAAGTTTTAAGTATCCGCCATATCCGATACGGTCGATCGGTTTTCTTAAGATGGCACGGCGTGCTGTCACCCAGTTTTCCTTTGCTTCCTTGACAGGATTTCCGCCCTCATGGAAGGTATCCGGGAAAAAGTATGGAAGGAATCTTCCTTCTGTATATTTTACACCTTCAATATCAGAGATCAGACGAAGTGTGCTTCCGTTTCCAACGCTTCCTACCACTGCATCAAGACCGATCGTTGCAAACTCTTCCATGAATGGTTCTGTTCCGATCCAGTGATCCCCCAAAAACATCATTGCCTCTTTGCCGCATTCATGTGTGATGTCAACCATCTCTTTTGCAAGCTTTGCAACTTCCCTGCGCTGGAATGCCTGGAAATCCTTGTATTCTTTGCTTGGTACACGATACTGGTTATTATGATAACCCTGGTCAATGATAAATTCCGGACGGAATTTATAACCGACCTCTCTCTCAAACTGCTCTAAAATATATGGACTTACAGAGGAAGAATAACCGTACCAGTCAACAAACTTCTCTCTCTTAAGCTCATCAAATACAAGTGTGAACTGATGGAAGAACGTTGTATAACGGATCACGTTCACATACGGATGCTCTGCACAGTATTTGCGCAGACGCTCCATGGAATACTTATGTGTTTTCGGCTGTCTGACATCGAATGTGATCTGATGTTCAAAATCCTTCCAGCCATTTGTCACAGCATTGTACATATGGACCGGATCCCAGATGATGTAAGCTAAAAAGCTGACTGTATATTCATGGAACGGTTCTGTATCGTGGATGCAGACATAGCCGGTTTCCTCATTGTATTCCCATTTATCTGTGGATACCACTTCCCCTGTGGAGCGGTCGATGACTTCCCACCAGCGTTTTCTGTCATCTCTTGTATTTACCTGCATCAGTTCATCCGAAATTCCTTTCATTAAGGGAATCTGGAGTTCGGTACCGGTTGCAGTGTAAAAATTAGTCATGATATAACTCTGCTGCACTTCATCCGGATTTGCTTTTGCCCACGCATTATCTTTTCTGGTGGTATAATAAGTTGCATATATTTTTGCACCGGTTTTGGTCAGTTCCTCAGGGAACTCTGTACCGTCGCAGTCGCGGATCGCATCTGCTCCCCAGCGTTTCATTAACTCAATCGTCTCCGGAACTACATCCAGATTTGTAGGAATTGTGACACGTCCTGTATTTTTCTCACTCATTTTTC
>ERZ1034865.308-NODE-308-length-32832-cov-5.965647_pt1 | contig 32832 bp, 28 predicted proteins | sample MGYA00520632_ERZ1034865 | MGnify/ENA primary metagenome ERZ1034865 (study PRJEB33766, sample SAMN09781738) | gut metagenome | biome: gut microbiome | host: Homo sapiens | place: Madagascar | study: EMG produced TPA metagenomics assembly of the PRJNA485056 data set...
TAGTACCGTTGCGAGTGACACATAGCGGGAGCGTGTCTTGAATGTTTTTGTTAATTTTGAACAATTGAAAGCAGAATATGAGGAGTTTCGCAATTATCTAGATAGAGATAAAAGAAAAGGAGACTTATCATGTTAGCACCATTAAGCTGGTTAAAAGATTATGTAGATATAGATGTTACTCCAAAGGAGTTAGAGGAAAAACTTTTTTCCTGTGGATTTGAAGTTGAGGAACTGATTGAAGTTGGAAAAGATGTAAGCGGCGTTGTTGTAGGTCTGGTTGAGACATGCGAACCAATTCCTGACACACACTTAAGCTTATGTCAGGTAAATGCCGGTGAGCACGGAACCTTCCAGATCTGCTGTGGAGCAGACAATGTCCATGCAGGCGGCAAATTCCCGCTCGCACTCGTAGGCGCAACAGTTTATGCAACTGCAAAAGACCATGTCACGATCGAAGGTGTGATGACAATTAAAAAAGGCAAACTCCGTGGATATGAATCCTTTGGTATGCTTTGCTCCGGAACAGAGCTTGGATTAAACGAAGATTTATATCCGGGCGCAGGATACAACGGATTACTTGTGTTACCGGAAGATGCCAGAGTCGGAGCAGACGTAAAACCGATCCTTGGAATGGATGACTGGATTTTTGACATTGCGATCACCGCAAACCGCCCGGACTGCCAGAGTATTTACGGTATCGCAAGAGAAGTAGCAGCCGTTCTCGGAAAAGAATGCAAAGAGCCTGCACTTGATTTCACAGAGACAGATGTAAAGAAGGATTTCCATGTAACTGTTTCTGCGAAAGATCTCTGCCCGAGATATATCGCACACTATGTTCATGATGTTGAGATCAAGGAATCTCCTGCATGGATGAGAAGAAGACTGGCATTAGTCGGAATCGGTGGTATCTCCAATATCGTAGATATCACAAACTACGTCCTAAAAGAGTTAGGTCAGCCGATGCATGCATTCGACTATGCATATTTAGAGGGTGACGAGATTAATGTCAGACGTGCAGATGATGGCGAGAAGATCACAACATTAGACGAAAAAGAATTTGAATTAAATAATTCAAATCTTGTCATCTGTGACGGTAAAAAACCGGTTGCACTGGCAGGCATTATGGGTGGCTTAAATTCTGAGATTCAGGACACCACAAAAGAAGTGATGTTCGAGGCTGCAAAATTTGCCCGCGACAACATCCGTAAAAGCTCCAGGGCACTGGGACAGTCCTCTGATTCCAGCGCAATGTATGCAAAGGGTGTTTACGAATACACAACTGTTATGGCAATGAAACGTGCTCTTCATTTAGTAGAGGAGTTAGGCTGTGGTAAAGTTTCTTCCACACACATTGAAGTGTCTACCGGAAACTCCATCGAGCCAAAAGAGATGAAAGTAAGTGTAAAACGTGTCAATGGGGTTCTTGGAATCGAAGTCCCAGATGCTGACATCGTTCGTATTCTTACTGCTTTAAATTTTGCACCGGTCATCAACGGTGATGAGCTGACATTGCAGATTCCTGCTTACCGTGAAGATATGGATTCTTACCCGGATGTGGCGGAGGAAGTGATCCGTATGTATGGCTATGAGCATGTAATCCCAACCTTTATGCCGACTGCGAAAGTGACATTAGGTGGATTAAACTTAAAACAGAAGACAGAACTTAAAATCAAACGTGCACTCTGTGCAGCAGGAGCTTATGAGGGAATTCATTACTCCTTCTTCTCACCGTCTGATCTGGATCTGTTAAGACTGCCGGAAGATGCAAAAGAGAGACATGCAATCCGTCTGATCAATCCAATTAATATTGATCTTTCACTGATGAGAACTACACTTGCACCGCAGATGATCCATGCGATGGCAAGAAACCAGAAAAAAGCAATTTTAGAGGGAAGAATCTTCGAACTTGGAAATGTATTTATTCCAAAAGATCTCCCACTTACGGAGTATCCGGATGAGAGAGAGACACTGTGCGTTGGATTATTTGGCGAGAAGGAATCTTTCTACACATTAAAAGGATTTGCAGAGACGGTTGCAGATGCACTGAATATTACATTCACATACGAGGCAGCCGAGAATACATTCCTTCATCCGTATCAGACAGCAGAGATTTTCTGTGAGGGCGAGAAAGTCGGATATCTTGGAAAAGTTTCCTATGAGATCATGGATGAACTTGACATGCGTGTACCGGCTTATGTCATGGAAATTGACCTTGCAGCTCTGAAAAAATGGTATGGAAAAGAGCAGATTTTCACTCCGTTGCCAAAATATGCAGAAGAAAAACGTGATTTCGCATTTGTGGTAGACAAAAACATCACCTGTGCACAGATTGAAAATGGTATCAAAGAAGCCTGCGATTATGTGACAGATGTAACATTATTCGATGTCTATGAGGGAATCCAGCTCGGAGCAGATAAGAAGAGCATGGCATTCTCTGTTGTATTTACTCCGGATGAGGAAGAGTTCACAACTGAGATGGTAGAAGGATTTGTCAAGAAAATCTTAAAGAACTTAGAGAAAACACTTGATATCAAGCTTCGTGCATAATATGATAGAAACATGGCAAAGAGTCGCAGCAGCGGCTCTTTGTCATGTTCAGAAAATAATAATGGATGGAGAATAATCATGGATGTAAAAGATTTTTATTATGATCTTCCACAGGAACTCATTGCACAGGATCCATTGGAGGATCGTTCCAGTTCCAGACTGATGGTTTTAGATAAGATCACAGGAGAAGTGGAACACAGACATTTTAAAGATATTGTGGAATATTTAAGACCGGGCGACTGCCTTGTCATCAACAATACTAAGGTGATTCCGGCACGCCTTTATGGTGTAAAAGAAGGCACGGAAGCAAAGATTGAGATTCTTTTATTAAAGAGAAAAGAAAACGATATCTGGGAGACACTCGTAAAACCGGGTAAGAAATGTAAAGTCGGAACAAAAATTATTTTTGGTGATGGAATTTTAACCGGAGAAGTTGTCGATATCGTGGAGGAAGGAAACCGTCTGATTCAGTTCCATTATGAAGGGATTTTTGAGGAAATTCTTGATCGTTTAGGCCAGATGCCGCTGCCACCGTATATTACGCATCAGCTTCAGGATAAGAAACGTTATCAGACAGTCTATGCAAAATATGACGGTTCTGCAGCTGCGCCGACTGCCGGGCTTCATTTTACACCGGAACTGTTACAGCAGGTGCGTGACATGGGAGTGGAGATTGCAGAGGTAACACTGCATGTCGGACTTGGAACGTTCCGTCCGGTAAAAGAATCCGATGTGTTAAAACATCATATGCATTCTGAATTTTACAAGATTGAGCAGTCGGAAGCGGATAAGATCAACAAGGCAAAAAAAGAAGGCCACCGTGTCATTGCAGTGGGAACAACAAGCACCAGAACTTTAGAGTCTGCTGCGGACGAGAATGGTTTCCTCACAGAAAAAAGCGGATGGACAGAAATTTTTATTTATCCGGGATATCAGTTTAAGGTGATCGACGCACTGATCACTAATTTCCATCTGCCGGAATCCACACTGGTAATGCTTGTATCCGCACTTGCCGGAAGAGAACATGTACTGGCAGCCTATGAGACCGCAGTAGAAGAAAAATATCGCTTTTTCAGTTTTGGCGATGCGATGTTTATTGTAGACCGGGAGTCTTAAAACTACTTGTAATCGCAGAGAACTTGTTATACAATTATTTAAAATATTTCATGAAGGAGAAGTGAGGTATGGAGGAGCGGAGAAAGCATAAGAGACTTGATCTGGAAGTCAGGGTTGAATTAGAACGGTTAGATGAAGAAGGCGTGACCACTTTGAAATATGTCCATGTCGAGGTGACAGATATTTCAAGAAGCGGTCTCGGATTTAAATCGAAGGCAGATCTTGAGATTGGGAGCTATTACGATACAAGGATTCAGATCTGGACGAAAGAAGTTGTGGATGCTGTTATTGAAATCGTCCGGAGAGATGCTTTGCCGGAGGGCGGTTATAAATATGGATGCAGGTTTATTGGGATGCCGGATACTGACGCACTCAAGATAGATATTTACCAGATATTTAATGATCTGTAAAAGAACCGGGGATCCGATACTACAATGCAGGAGTATATCGCTATGTCGTTTCAAAAAATAAAATCATCTACATCACGGTGTTTTGATATCAGCACAGCAGCATTGCATATCATTGCAATGCTGTTCATGCTGATGGATCATCTTTGGGCAACACTTCTTCCGGCGCAGGAGTGGCTGACCTGTGTTGGCAGGATCGCATTTCCGATTTTTGCATTTATGTCGGTAGAAGGTTATTTTCATACCCATAATTTCAAAAAGTACTTATTGCGAATGCTGGTTTTTGCAGTGATCTCAGAGATACCGTTCGATCTGATGTATGGCGGAACATGGTTTTATCCGGTCCACCAGAATGTGATCTGGACGTTTATCCTTGGTCTTTTAGGAATCCATATAATGGAAACAGTGCGAAAGAAAAAGAAAACACCTGTTTTTGTACTGACAGCCATACTGGTTACGATTGCCGGAGGTTTACTTGGGACACTGACAATGGTGGATTACTATGGAATCGGTGTACTGACAGTTTTTATTTTTTACTTTTTCCACGGACGCAAATGGTGGTGTCTGCTTGGTCAAATTGCTGCTCTTTATTGGGTAAATGTGGAATTGCTTGGCGGATTAATGTATCCGATCCGGTTGTTTGGAATGGAGTTTGAATTCTGCCAGCAGGGGCTTGCATTGCTTGCATTAGTGCCAATCTGGCTTTACAGAGGACGACAGGGATATCACAGCAAACCATTCCAGTATTTCTGCTATGCATTCTATCCGGTCCACATGCTCATTCTGGTGCTGATACTGGGCTTTGTGAACCGGTGATCTGTCTGATGTTGACTGGTCAGGAGAATATTTTTAATTTGTTGTCTCCCGGCGGATAAGGATAGGCGTAATTTGTTTATGGATCGGTTCTGCCAGCGGAACTGGTTTTCTCTTTTTACGTTCTTCCATCTGCTGCACTAATAATTCCATGGAGGTGTGTGCAATCACATCGATTTGCTGTCCAATGGTTGTGATCGGCAAAATAGCTTCACTGGCAATCGGAGAGTTGTCAAACCCTACCAGTTCATATGTGTCAGGGAGACATCCATATTTTTGAAAGATTAGATTCAGGAACATATTTGCATAGGTGTCGTTCGCAAGAAAGACACCTTTTTTTTGACCGGGATATTTTTCATCGATATCAGCAAAGATGATTTTCATTTGTGAAAAGAGCTCCTGATAAGAATCTCCACACACATTAAGATTTAATTCATAAGGCACATGATGTTCTTTACAGGAGTCTTCAAATGCACGAATTCTGTTGTAGGCAGGAATAATCTTTGGCACATCTGCATTAATATGAATCAGCACATCACAATGGTCACGGATCAAAAGTGATGCGGCCTGCAGAGCTCCCATATAATTATCAGTTGTGACACTGCAGATATGTTCTGCTTCACGTTCAATTGCTATGACAGGAATCTGATAAGAAGCAAGCTTTTCGGAAGAAAGCGTATGGCTTAATACGATCAGGCCTTCAATCTGATAAGACATCAATTCTTCAATATACTGCTCCTCCTCATCTGGTCCGTTATCACTGACAAAAACAAGAAATTTATAATGATAATCACGGTAGCTGGAAAGAAGCTGGGTAAGCATTTCTGAGTAGTAGTGAAGGTAAAGATTTGGTACGATAATCCCGATAAATTCACTTTTCCCGTTTGCCAGTACTTTTGCGAGTTTGTTCTTTTTATATCCTAAATCCTCAAGAGCCTGAGATATTTTTTCCTGATTTTCAAGTGTCAGTGAATCCGGATGATTAAAATATCTTGAAATTGTAGTTTTGGAAAAATGCGTGTATTCTGCAATGTCAGCAAATGTCACCTGTTTTTTCGCCATAAGTATCTGTCTCCTTTACGCATTGTCTATTGTATTTATCAGTATGTTAAAATATGAATCGTTTCGTTACAGTTTCATATTACACATAGTATAGCAATTAAGTTCTGGAATATCAATAAAAAAATAACTGGTTACGTAACTGGTTACTTTAACTTAAAAAAGTGTTGACATCTATTGGAAAATAGGTTATTATCCACTTATAAAGTAACCGGTTACTTTACCGGTTACACAACAAGACTAAATGGAGGAATAGTGTATGAAAAGAGGGTTGAAACAAAAAAAGTCTACAGGCAGACAAACGCTTGTAAGTAAAGTTTCCTATGTCAAAAGAAACTGGCAGCTGTATGTGTTTTTCCTGATGCCGGCATTGGTGTTAACAATTATATTTAAGTATCTTCCGATGGGTGGGCTGCTCATCGCATTCGAAGATTATAATGTAATTAAAGGTGTTTTTGGAAGTCCCTGGGTAGGGTTGGAATACTTCAAACGGTTTTTATCCTCACCGGATTTTATGAGTTATCTGTTAAACACATTAAAACTCAGCATTTATGGACTGCTTTGGGGTTTTCCGATTCCAATTATCCTGGCATTATTACTGAACCGGATCCGTAAGCAAGGTATAAAAAAGAAAATACAGCTTTTAATCTATGCACCTAACTTTATTTCCGTTATCGTACTCTGCGGTATGGTACGTATGTTTTTATCACCGATTGGTCCGATGAACCGTATTCTCGGTATCACTACAAATTGGATGACAATGCCGACTGCCTTCAGGACAATTTATATTGCAAGCGGAATCTGGCAGGGAGCAGGTTGGGCATCCATCATGTACACGGCAGCTTTAGCCAATGCCAGTAAAGAATTAGAAGAAGCGGCTGTTATGGATGGTGCAAATCTGCTGCAGCAAATCTGGTATGTCGAGTTGCCGGCCATTAAAGATATTATTGTAATTCAGTTTATTTTACAGGCCGGAAATATTATGAGTATCGGATTTGAAAAAGCATATGCATTACAGACGGATATGAACCTTCCGGCATCTGAGATTTTATCCACTTATGTGTATCGGATCGGACTTCTGAACGGAGATTATGGCTACTCAACGGCTGTCGGATTGTTCAACTCTGTCATTAATGTTATTTTATTGATTTTCGTAAATTTTGTAGTAAAGAAAATAAACGATGGAGAAGGATTATAGGAGGATGAAAAGATGGAAACATCAAGAAAAATAAAATATTCGAGAATTGACCGTCTGATTTTAGGTATAGCATATGCGCTTCTCAGTTTGTTTGTTCTTTCGATTGTTATACCTTTGATATATGTAGTTCTGGCATCTTTTATGGATCCGACTGTTTTAAATAATCAGGGACTGAGTTTTCGGATAAAAGACTGGACATTAGATGCATACCGGCGTGTTTTAGAGAATGAAATGATATGGAGAGGATTTTTTAATTCATTTTTCTACTCGCTGGCGTTTACTGCAATTTCTGTTTTTATAACACTTCTTGCAGCTTATCCGATGTCAAAAAAAGAGTTTGTCGGCAGAAATTTTTTTAATGTAATTTTTCTGATCACTATGTTTTTTGGTGGTGGGATGATCCCGACATTTATATTAATCAACCGTTTACATATGGTGAATACTGTATGGGCTATTTTAATACCCGGAGCATTCAATGTATGGAATATGATTCTTGCAAGAACTTATTACCAGTCAATACCAAAGGAACTCAGAGAGGCGTCCTCCATTGATGGTGCAAATGAAATCCAGCATTTTTTCAAAATTATGATTCCGGTGTGTAAACCAATCATCGCCGTACTGGCACTCTGGTCTTTTGTTGGAATGTGGAACAGCTATTTTGATGCACTGATTTATTTGAATGATGCAGATCTGCAGCCATTACAGCTCGTGCTTCGTTCCATTCTTGTACAGAATACACCACAGCCTGGAATGATCGCTGATATCCAGAGTACGGCTGAGATGGCAAAAGTAGCGGAACAGTTAAAATATGCGACTATTGTTGTGTCAAGCTTACCATTATTAATTATGTACCCATTTTTCCAGAAATATTTCGACAAAGGAATTATGGTTGGATCTGTAAAAGGTTAAAGAAGGGGGAACTTCCTATATGCGTAGAAAAATAAATAGAATGTTGTCATTCGGGCTTGCACTGATCATGATGTTTAGTATAGCCGGCTGCGGAAGCAATGCACAGCCACAGGCAGAGATAGATCCGGACACTCCGGTTTCCGAAGTACAGTTTCCGTTAAAAGAAACTGAGGAATTATCCTTTATTACCAGTGCACCGGCAACCTCAACGCAGGATCCGAATGAAAGGATCATTTTTCAAAGACTTGAGGAACAGACGAATGTGCATATTAAATGGACGTGTTTTGTATCGGATCAGTTTTCTGATAAAAAAAATCTTGCATTAGCACAATTTGGCAATCTGCCGGATGGCTTGTTTAATGCCGGAATGAGTGATTACGATCTGCTTCGTTATGCAAAGCAGGGGATTATTATTCCCCTTGAAAATCTGATCGATAAATATATGCCAAATCTTCAGGCTGTATTTGAAAAATATCCGGAATACCGCACCATGTGTACCGCACCGGATGGACATATATATTCATTTCCATGGATCGAACAGCTTGGTGCCGGTAAAGAAGCCATACAGGCCATCGGAGATATCGCATATATCAATAAAAAATGGCTGGATTATCTCGGATTGGAAATACCAACAACAACGGATGAACTGGAACAGGTATTAATTGCATTCCGGGATCATGCAGATGAATTGCAGGAAGAATTTGATATTGAAGGTGATGTGATACCGATGTCCTTTATTATCAACAATGGAGATCAGGATCCCGCCATTCTGATCAATGGATTTGGAGAAGGCTATGGTGATACCGGGGATCATTTTGCCGTGACGGATGAGGGAAAGGTCATTTACACAGCTGTTCAGGAAGGGTATAAAGAAGGCATTGAATGGCTGCATAAATTAGTAACAGAAGATCTTATAGATCCGGAAGCGTTCACGCAGGAATGGTCTACCTATGTTGCAAAAGGTAAAAACCACCGATATGGTCTTTGCTTCTCCTGGGATATTGCAAATATTGATAACAATGTTGATTATGTAATGCTCCCTGCACTTACAGGTCCGACGGGTGTGCGGAATATCACAAGACAAAACAATAGTGAGACCAGTGGTTTTGACAGAGGACGCTGTGTACTTACGACCAGTTGCAGAAATACTGCACTGGCAGCAGCATGGATCGATCAGATGTATGCACCATTACAGTCTCCACAGAACAATTGGGGCAGTTATGGAGAGACAGATTCCTTTAATATTTTTGAATTATCTACAAACGAAAAAGGTGATCCGATGTTAAAGCATATGGATTTAGGCGACCAGTCTCCGGTAGAAGTCCGCGAGGCACAGTCAGTCAATGGTCCGCTTGCCATCTTAAATGAATATTATGGTGAGTATGTAACACAGCCGGAAGATGCAAAATGGCGGCTTGACAATATGCATGAGACATATTTGGCAGATATGAACAGTAAATACGTTTATCCGAATGTATTTATGAGTATAGAAGACACGAATAAGGTGTCGCAATATGACACAGATATTAAAAAATATGCCGAACAGAAAAAAGCCGACTGGATTTTAAATGGCGGCATAGAAAAGGAATGGGATTCCTATCTTGAAAAAATGGAAAAATATGGATTATCAGATTATCTTTCCATTAAGCAGAAATACTTTGACAACTATCAGAAATCATTATCAGAATAATCAGGAGAGAAATAATATGAGCAATATGTTAGAAAAAGCCAGAAAATACGAGACAGAAAAAATTGCTGCTACAGATCCGCAGACAAAACCTTTATTTCATGTTTCTGCTCCAACCGGATGGATCAACGATCCAAATGGATTTTCGTTTTACGATGGACAGATACATCTGTTTTATCAATATCATCCATATAACAGGGAATGGGGACCAATGCACTGGGGACATAGCGTTACGTGCGATATGATCCACTGGGAACAACTTCCAGCGGCACTTGCTCCGGATGAAGAATATGATAAAGCCGGATGCTTTTCAGGAAGTGCGATCGAAGCAGGTGGTAAACATGTACTTGTATATACAGGAGTAACCAGAATAAAACAGCCTGACGGAAGTGAGCAGGATCGTCAGAATCAGTGTATTGCATTTGGTGATGGAAAAGATTATCAGAAATATGACAAAAATCCTGTCATGACCGGAGAAATGCTTCCAGAGGGATGCAACAGGGTAGATTTCCGTGATCCGAAGATCTGGAAAGAAAATGATACCTATTATATGATCGTTGGCAATAAAAATGAAAATCAGATTGGACAGGTTGTGTTATGTTCAAGCAAAAATCTGACTGACTGGAAATTTGAAACAATTCTTGCTTCAAACGAAAGCGGAAAAATTGGTACAATGTGGGAATGTCCGGACTTCTTTCAGCTGGGCAGTAAAAGAGTGCTGATCTGTTCACCGCAGGATATGAAAGCGCAGAAATATGAGTTTCATAATGGACATAACAGTGTTTATTTTCTTGGGGACTATGATGAAAAAACACATACATTTGTAAAAGAATTGCCGCATGCACTTGATTATGGAATGGATTTTTATGCACCGCAGACAACTGAACTGCCGGACGGCAGACGTATTATGATCGCATGGATGAAATCCTGGGATGCATGTGTGATTCCAAATTCACAGGTTTGGCAGGGAATGATGACTCTGCCGAGGGAATTGGAATTAAAAGATGGTAAAATCTGGCAGACACCGGTGCGTGAAATTGAAAAGTATCATAAAAATCCATGTCGATATGATCATGCAGAAATAAATCAGGAAACAACACTGTGTGGAATTGAAGGCCGGACGATCGACCTTACCGTTTTACTGGAAGAGGATGAATTTCAAACATTTTCCATGAAACTTGCCGCAAATAAGGAATATGAAACAAGCTTTACTTATCATAAGGCTGAAAATATGCTTGAGATCGATCGCACTTATTGCGGTGTGACAAAAGATGTTGTCTGCGTGCGGAAACTGAAGATTTCAAATCCGGAAGGGCTTAAGAAAATGAGATTTATTTTGGATCGTCAGTCGATCGAACTATTCCTGAACGATGGGGAACAGGTTGCGACAACAGCTATCTGTACACCGTTGGAAGCACAGGAAATTCATTTCTGCAGTGACAAAAAGATGCATATAAATGTTGAAAAGTATGATATAGTAAAATTATAAAACAAAAACAACTATCAGACACGGAGGAAAAGGTATGGATGTTGTAGCTTTAGGCGAATTACTCATTGATTTTACTGAGAATGGGATCAGCAGCCAGGGAAATCCATTATTTGAGGCAAATCCGGGTGGTGCACCATGCAATGTACTGGCAATGTTAACAAAGCTCGGACATAAGACAGCTTTTATCGGAAAAGTAGGAAATGATTTTTTCGGAAAACAGCTGGAACAGACGATTATGGAAGTCGGGATTGATGCATCAGGCTTACAGAAAGATGATGACGTACATACGACGTTAGCACTGGTACATACTTATCCAGATGGAGACAGGGATTTTTCGTTTTACAGAAATCCTGGTGCAGATATGATGCTGACAGAAGAGGAAGTCCCGGAAGAGTTGATAAAGGGAACACGAATCTTTCATTTTGGCACACTGTCCATGACACACGAAGGTGTACGAAATGCAACAAAAAAAGCACTTCGTGCTGCAAAAGAAGCTGGTGTTGTCATTTCCTTTGATCCGAATCTGCGCGAGCCGCTCTGGAACTCCTTAGATGAAGCAAAAGAACAGGTGCTTTACGGATTAGGACAGTGTGACATTTTAAAGATTTCTGATAACGAGATCCAGTGGCTGACCGGAGAAGAAGATTTCACAAAGGGTGTACATTGGATCCTTGAGAGATATCATATTCCATTGATCCTTGTATCCATGGGCAGGGAAGGAAGCCGTGCTTATTATAAAGATCTTATTGTAGAAGTGAAACCTTTTATACAGAAGAATACAATTGAGACAACCGGAGCCGGAGATACCTTCTGTGCATGTGTTCTCCATTATGTTTTAGAGCATGGACTTACCGATCTTACAGAGAATGACTTGAAAGAGATGCTGACTTTTGCAAATGCAGCGGCATCCATTATCACTACACGCAAAGGCGCACTCCGCGTAATGCCGGAACGGGAAGAGGTTGAGAAATTGTTATCCTGTTTCAATTGATAATACTGTGTATACAATATATGAGCGGCAGATTACCGCTCATATATTGTATAATGATGTTTTCTAAGCAACTGTACTGCTGCATCTAATGATATTCTGTCATACATTTCCAAACGTAATACTCCATCTTCAAACTCACGGTTGTGAATGATGCCGATATTTTTAATACTCAGATGATTACTTGCAAGTATTGTAGCAACTGTCGCAATACCACCAGCCTCATCAAGAAGATCAAGATATAACTCATAAATTTCACGGATCGGACCTTTGTTCGTGATCGCAATCGAATCCCTGTAATCTTTGGCGGACTGAAAATCCTGAAGCAGTGCATCTGCATTGGAAGATAAAATATCATGTTTGGTTTTCTCTAACATTTCCTCATAGGCATCGATCAGCCGCACGATCTGTTCACTGTTAGACTGGCAGATATTCTGCCACATGACAGGAGAGGAGGAAGCGATTCTGGTCAGATCTTTAAATCCCCCCGCAGCGATCGTCTTCATCGTCTCGTCTGCGTCATCGGATTTTTTGACAAGATTGACGAGACTGTATGCGATGATGTGCGGCAGATGGCTGATGGCAGCTGTGGCATAATCGTGTAAATGATAGTCTAATACCAGGGCGACAGCACCTAACTGGGTCACCAGGGAACGAAATTCTTCTAAGCGTTCCGGCGATGTCTTCGTTGTGGGTGTCAGAATATAATATGCATTTTCCAGCAAATATTCATTTGCATTTTTTAAGCCTGTTTTTTCAGAGCCGGCCATCGGATGTCCGCCGATAAAGCAGTCCTCCATTGCGAGGGCAGTCACTTCTTCGTGAATATCTGTTTTGACGCTTCCGACATCTGTGATGATACATCCGTTTTTGATATTTCCTTTTAATTGGCGCAGGTATTCGATATTTCTTTTTACCGGTGTGCACAGAAAAATATAATCGCAGTCATAAAAATCTTTGATCTCACATAAATTCTGATTGGAGATCAGATGTTCTCCGTAAGCTTCTGTAATGGTTTCCTGATGACCGGCAGTTGCGATAATGGTTACATCAGGGTAAAGTGTATGAATTTTTTTTGCAATGGACCCTCCAATCAAACCAAGTCCGATAAATCCTATTTTCTGAAACAAATCATGTTCCCCCATAAGTCATTTTTGTATATTTAGAAAGTCTTATACATCATATCCACATTTTATGAAAAAGTCAACACGTTAAAGTATAAAAGTGATTGGTTAAAGCATAAAAGCGATTAGTTATTTCATGAAAAAGGAAAACAGAACATTTTCTACGAATATGTACAAATTGTGAATATTGTGTAAACAATCAAATGGAAATTGCTAAAAATGTTCAAAATACATACATAATATATAAACAATCCAATGATAATATAATAATAGTTGGTAAATATGAATAAATATATTGTAAAAAAGTGGAAAATTTAGTAAAATATAACCATTAACAACATTCGGTGATGACGAAACAAAATCATCAATGAAAAATGTATGGGAGGATTTGCTATGAACGTTTACACAACTGACAAAATTCGCAATGTGGTTCTCTTAGGCCATGGGGGATCCGGCAAGACAAGTCTTGTCGAGGCAATGGCTTATCTTGCAGGAATGACAAACCGTATGGGAAAAGTTGCAGACGGCAACACGATCAGTGATTACGACAAGGAAGAGACAAAACGTCTTTTCTCCATCAACACTTCCGTGATTCCGGTTGTCTGGGGCGATACGAAGATCAACATCCTTGATACACCCGGATATTTTGATTTTGTAGGGGAAGCAGAAGAGGCAGTGAGCGTGGCAGATGCGGCGATCATTGTAGTTTCCGGTAAGGCAGGGATCGAGGTCGGAACGAAGAAAGCATGGGAGATGTGCGAGAAATACAAACTTCCGAGAATGGTATTCGTAACGGATATGGATATTGACGAGGCAAGCTACCGGCAGGTTGTGGAAGATCTTCAGCAGATGTACGGCAAGCGCATCGCACCGTTCCATCTCCCGGTCAGAGAGAATGGAAAGTTTGTCGGATATGTCAATGTGCTGCAGCAGAGAGCCAAGAGATGGAAAGAAGATGGAACCGTAGAAAAGTCTGATGTTCCGGATTACTCCAAAGACAACTTAAATATCTGCAGGGAAGCATTGATGGAAGCTGTCGCTGAGACGAGTGAAGAGTTTATGGAACGCTATTTTAACGGCGAAGAGTTCTCGGAGGATGAGATCCGTCAGGCACTCCGTGTGAATGTGGCAGACGGCAGCATTGTTCCGGTTCTGATGGGTTCCAACACACTGGCAAGAGGAATGTATACATTGCTGGTCGATATTGTGAAGTATCTGCCAAGTCCGGAAAAACGTTCCTGTACCGGTATCAATGCCAAGACGAATGAAGTGTACAGTGCAGATTATGATTTTGCAAAACCAAAGTCAGCTTATGTATGGAAGACGATCGTAGATCCGTTTATTGGAAAATACTCCCTGATCAAAGTAAATTCAGGTGTTTTGAAAACGGATGATGTGTTATATAACTACCACAAAGATGTGGAAGAAAAAATTGGAAAATTGTATGTGCTCTGTGGAAACAAACCGGAGGAAGTAAAAGAACTTCATGCAGGTGATATCGGTGCTTTGGCAAAATTAGCAAGCCCGGCAACCACGGATTCCCTTTCCACAAAAGCAAATCCGATTTTGTATATTCGGACCTCAATCTCCACACCATATACTTACATGAGATATAAGGCAGTGAATAAGGGCGATGAGGATAAAATCTCACAGGCTCTCCAGAAACTCATGATGGAAGACCTTACACTGAAAGCAGTCAATGACAGTGAGAATGGCCAGACACTCCTCTATGGAATGGGAGACCAGCATTTGGAAGTTGCAGTCAGCAAACTTTTAAACCGCTACAAAGTGGAAGTCGAACTGAAGAAGCCTAAGATTGCATTCCGGGAAACAATCCGCAAGAAAGCAGATGTGGAGTACAAGTATAAAAAGCAGTCCGGCGGTCACGGACAATATGGACACGTCAAGATGACATTTGAACCATCCGGCGATCTGGAACAGCCATATGTATTTGAACAGACGGTTGTTGGCGGAGCAGTTCCAAAGAACTATTTCCCGGCAGTAGAAAAGGGAATTCAGGAATCCTGTCTGAAAGGTCCTGTCGCTGCATATCCGGTTGTCGGTGTGAAGGCAGTTTTATACGATGGTTCTTATCATCCGGTAGATTCCTCAGAGATGGCATTTAAAACCGCTGCAAAGCAGGCATTTAAGAAAGGCTTCTTAGAGGCTTCCCCGGTTCTCTTAGAACCGATCGCATCATTGAAAGTGGTCGTGCCGGATAAGTATACCGGAGATATTATGGGAGATCTGAACAAGCGGCGTGGACGTGTGCTTGGAATGAACCCGACAGATCATGGTTATCAGGAGATCGTTGCAGATATTCCGTATATGGAATTATTTGGCTATAACACGGATCTTCGTTCCATGACAGGTGGAAGCGGTACATATTCTTATGAGTTTTCAAGATATGAGCAGGCTCCGTCTGATATACAGGAGAAAGAGATTGCTGCAAGAGCAAGCAAAGTAGAGAAACTCGACGAGTAAAGGAGGAGATGTGGATTTATGAAGATCACAAGAAATATTTTCATAATTTTATATGCAATACTTCTTGTGATCAACGATCCACAGGTCGCACGTGCCCATACGATCGAAGGAATCGGAATCTCTCAGGCAGGTATCATTGAAAACAAACCTGTTTATGTTGATCCGTATGAAGAAACCGGTCAGAAGGCATATCATATTACCTATATTTTGAATGGAGGAGAGAACAGCATTTCCAACCGTGAGGTCTATCACGAAAAGGAACTTCCGGTGACGTTTGATATCCCGGTGAGGGAAGGGTATAATTTTGCCGGATGGTATACAGACAGCAGTTATAAAAACAAAGTGACAGAGATCACAAAGAAAAGCGCTTCTGAACTTGTACTGTTTGCAAAATGGACAAAGAAGATCGACAGTTATCTGAACGTTGAGATGTATTCTTATCATACCGGAAAACTGTTTACCATGAACCAGAAAGAATTAAGACAGTGCAGCTATAATTTTATGGATGAATTATCCATTCCGGGAATGCCTTCCACCAGAGAAAAAGATTATGTAAATAACTATATCAACACAGCCGATATGTGTATGCAGGGACTTTGCTTTACACCGGATTACGTGATCATGACGGCTTACACTGAGGATAAAAATGAACCGGGAGCCCTGATGGTATTTGATCGGGAAAACGGAGATTATCTTGTGACACTTGGAATGAAAAAAGACAGTCACCTTGGCGGTGTTGCTTTTGACGGAGAAAATATATGGGTATGTCACTCCAATTCCAATACACTAGAGCGTATCTCCTATGAATATATCAGGCTGATCGCGGAAGATGCACCTGGTTATTGTATTGATGCATCTGCAATATCAGATGAATATTATCTGAGAAATACACCTTCCTGCATTACCTGTTATGGTGGACGTATCTGGGTGGCAACTTACAATAAGATGTTCCGGTCCAACATGTATGCATACACCTATGATACACAGTCAGATAAACTGGTTGCACTGAGCAATTACAATATTCCATGCAAAGTGCAGGGGATTGCATTTGATTCGCAGGGCGCAGTATACTTAAGCACTTCGCTTGGAAGAAGTAATTCTTCTTATCTGAAAGTATATTCCTCCCTGATCGCTTTGAACCAGAGCCCGTCAACACCATCCGTTAAGGTGGAGATGCCTCCGTGTTCCGAGGAGATCGCAATTGTGGATAACAGCCTTTATGTTTTGTTCGAATCCGCAAGTTCGAAGTATTTTGAAGGTACAGATGGCAAGGGAACCAGCGTAGCACCAATTGATAAAGTACTAAAAGTGAATGTTGCAACTATCTGGTAAGAAATTGCCAGATGGAAACATGCATCATAAAGTGTATGAGAAAGAAGCGGGCAGCCTCTATTGAGACTGTCCGCTTCTTTCTTTCATGAGCCGGATGATTTTATCTGCTTTTTCTGCTTCCTCCGGTGACATGCTCTGTTTTAATATCGAAATCATAAGTTCTGTTTCAGGCTTTGTGAACTGGATATTCTGCTTTTTGGCAGAGGAGAGCGTGCCGAGCAGAAATGGCATCATGTCTTTCATTTCGGTAGGTTTTTTACTGTTTGCAAAATTCATTAAAAAAGAAAGCTTTTCCGGTGACAGATTCTGAAATACCGGATTGGTTTTAAAAACATCATTTTCCATAGAAAATCCTCTCTGATTTTTTTACAACAAATAAAGGCTGACGGTGTTATCCTGCAAAAATCGTTTCATAGGTTTCAAGCATGGAAAACATATTGGTCAGCATATCGATCGTCTCAATCTCTTTTGGGGTACAGAAAGGGCGGAGACTGTTTAACAGTGACTGTGGGTTGTTTTCCTCTTCCGGCAGGGAGCACATGGATAAGACCTGTTCTTCCTGTGAAAAGATATGAAGCGTATTTTGAAGTTCCATATACTTTATTAATATGGCAAATTGTTTTTTTTGTGAACTTTTCATGTATGGAATTACGGTTTTTAGCATCTGAATCTCTCTCGTCTGCGTCATAGTATCGAAAGGGGTAAGTGGTGTAGCTTCGTCCATAAGAATTGCCTTTTTCTTTTATTTTATGTGCGAAAAGAAACAATATGCCAGATATGTCGCAAACGAATTTTCAAAGCATAGGATAGAGAGAGGAGGAAAAATGTCATGTTAGTGGTGGAAAATAACAGTGTTTATGAGATAGATGAAGAGTGTCTCAAAAGAAGAAGTGTGCCAGAGGAATGTGAGGTATACAAGAAGATTGTCAGAGAGCGGGAAGTGGCAAAGAACAAAGAGAAAACGGAAAAACCAAAGTAAACGACAAAAAACCACCCAGACCGTGAAGTCTGGGTGGTTTACCGGTCAGGGGAACTTTAGATTCCCCATTGATATCTGCCTGCGATTAGCAGAAGCCGTTTCCGTTACCACATCCGCCACAGCAGAGAAGAAGTAAGATGATCCATAAGCAGTCATTTCCACCGCCACATCCGTTGTTGCCACAGAATCCGCCGTTATTACCACAGCAGCAGCTCAATAAAATGATGATCCAGAGAATAGAGTTGCATCCTCCCTCATTACATCCACATCCACCACAGTTTGTTGCAGCTAAATCACTCATGTTAAATCCTCCAAATTTTTCTTACACTGTATCTTATGGAGCGGCGGAGAATGTGTGACAATTTTCTGGGAAAATAAATTTTCTTTTTTGCTATTGAGATATAAAAATGGGTTTGTTATAGTTAAGGTAATCATAACAATAAAAGTACAAAATCATAATACAGAATTACAGCGTGCACAGGAGGATGAGAATGGAATTTGTAATGATCGTAGAGCCGGATGAGGTAGGGAGAAAAAGACTTGAGGCAGCTTTCCAGACAGAAAAGCCTTCTTTTTCTTATCAGATTACAGAGAGACCGGAGGAGGCACTGGATATATTAGAACATCAGAAAACAGATGTTTTAGTATGTGAGACGAGTCTTTCCGTACTCAGTGGAAGAGAATTTTTCACCATGGCAAAAATGATCTCGCCGGATACGGTCCGTGTGGCAATGACGAGTGCAGAGCATGTAAAAGACATCCTCTCTTTTCTGAATGAATGTGATATCTACAAATTGATCATGAAACCGTGTGCTTCATTTGCTGATTTTATCGAACCGGTGAATGCGGCATTGGAGTATCACCGTCTGAAAAAACAGGCAGAATCAGATCTTGAGCAGGCAAATATGAATCTCTTTTTCTCGGAGAAGGATTTTGAGAGAATTGAGGAGAGACAAAAGGAGAATGTCATGCTCTATAAGCAGGCAGCAGAGGTTGTCATGACGATGCTGAAGCAGCATTTGACGATAGGGCAAATGGATTCCGTGGGAGAATACATGATGGAACATTATCTGAGGGATCTGCTCGGATATTATCTGGAGACAATGATCCATGAAAATGGTAATTATCTGATGGGGTATAACCGGTTAAAAAATGAATTTCATCATGAGGATGCCGGACAGAGCTTTCAGATGATGAAGAAGGAAGGCTGTGAGATCCCACCGGAGATTTTCCGGAAGATTCTTTTTCTACTGATGATACTCACAAAAGCATGCAGGCAGATTCTGGGTAAATATGCTGTTTCGGTTACCATGGAGACGGCATCTGAAAAGTTTTTTGTAGTACGTTTCAGTTGTGACTATTCGCAGAATCTCGATAAAAATGGACAGATCATTTACACTGGAGAGAATCAGGAATGTCACAAAGATATTATGGATCTGACAGAAAAAATTACGGACAGTATCGTATATCGTACCGTTTCCCTGGAAAAAGAAAACAGATATATCTTAAACTGTGCGATTGAGCGCAGAAATCATAGAGTGGATTCATAACCCAAAAGCGAACCATAACTAATTGTTATAATAAATATAAGATATTATGCATTGACAAATAGCAGCAAGAGTGCCTAAAATAAAGAAGGTATAATTGTATACAATTATGCATGTAAAAATAGTCAAATATTTTGCATATATATTCGTTTGCTATAAGGAGGATGTTATGAGAGAAGTTGTAATGAATCAAAAGACAAATCTATTGCAGTTAGAAGAACATTTCTACCAGTTAGTGGATGTGGAAGAACCAAATGTATTCCATAATCTGTTTCCTTATGATGAAATTCCAAAGATTGCGTTTAATGACCGTATCGTGCCGCATAATATGCCGGAAAATATCTGGATCACAGATACGACATTCCGTGATGGACAGCAGTCAAGGGCTCCTTATACAACAGAACAGATCGTGACCATTTACGATTATTTACATAAATTAGGCGGACCAAAAGGTCTGATCCGTCAGAGCGAATTTTTCTTATACAGTAAAAAAGACCGTGATGCCGTATACAAATGTCTGGAACGCGGTTATAAATTCCCGGAAGTTACAAGCTGGATCCGTGCAAGCAAACAGGACTTCCAGTTAGTCAAAGATATCGGACTTCGTGAGACAGGTATTTTGGTCAGCTGTTCCGATTATCATATCTTCTATAAAATGAAAATGACAAGACGTGAGGTTATGAACCTCTACTTAAGTGTGATCCGTGAATGTTTAGAGACAGGCATCAGTCCAAGATGTCATCTCGAAGACATTACAAGATCCGATATTTATGGATTTGTGATTCCATTCTGTGTCGAGCTGATGAAACTGATGGATGAATATAAGATACCGATCAAGATCCGTGCCTGTGATACGATGGGGTATGGTGTCAATTTCCCTGGCGCAGTGATTCCGCGGAGCGTACCGGGAATCATTTATGGACTTACCACACATGCGGGTGTCCCATCCGAATTGATCGAATGGCATGGTCACAATGACTTTTACAAGGCAGTCAACAACTCTACTACTGCATGGCTTTACGGTGCAAGCGGTGTCAACTGCTCTTTATTTGGGATCGGAGAGAGAACCGGAAATACCCCTCTGGAGGCAATGGTATTTGAGTATGCACAGTTAAAGGGAACCTTAGACGGCATGGACACAACGGTGATCACAGAGCTGGCAGAATATTTTGAAAAAGAATTAGGCTATGTACAGCCAAGCCGCACACCATTTGTCGGAAGTAACTTTAATGTCACAAGAGCCGGTATCCATGCAGACGGTCTGCTGAAAAATGAAGAGATCTACAACATTTTTGATACGGGAAAGTTTTTAAACAGACCACCACTTGTATCAGTGTCCAACACATCTGGTCTGGCAGGAATTGCATTATGGATCAATTCGTATTATCATTTGCCAAAGGAAAAAGGGGTCGATAAGAATTCTGAACTTGTTAAGATGGTAAAAGTATGGGTAGACAAGCAGTACGAGGAAGGTCGTGTGACCGTTTTGACAGACAATGAGTTAGTAGAAGAGATCGGTAAGTGCTGTAAGAAATTAAAGATAGATACTTTGGAGAGATAATTATGGGAGAAGACAATTACTCCTTGGGTTCGAGAGTCTTTCATATGATAAGGGAGAACATTCTTTCCGGCAAATATGAGAGAGACGAGGAACTGAAGGAGAAATCAATCGGTGAGGAACTCGGCGTCAGCAGAACCCCTGTGAGGGAGGCACTGCGTCAGCTGGAACTCGAAGGTCTGGTCACGATCATTCCCAATAAAGGCGCTTATGTGGTTGGCATATCCCAGAAAGATATCAAAGATATTTATGAGATCAGAAGCCGTCTGGAAGGATTATGTGCTCAGTGGGCTGCGGAGAATATCACGAAAGAACAGCTGGATGAGCTGGAGGAAAATATTTTTTTGTCGGACTTTCATGCCGCAAAGGGCAACGCAGAACAGATGGTTGAGCTGGACAATAAGTTCCACGAGATTTTATATACCGCAAGTGGCAGCCGGGAATTACGGCATGTGCTTTCCGATTTTCATCACTATGCCCAGCGCGTCAGAAAGATCACTCTTTCCGATAAGAACAGGGCAGTGGATTCGAATAATGAACACCGCAAGATTGTGGAGGCATTAAAACAGCATGATGCACAACTGGCAGAAAAGCTTGCAAACCAGCACATTATGAAAACCATTGAGAATATGGATCACTATGGCTGGGATAATTTGTTAAAAAAGTAACATTTGTGAGATTCATGAAAACAAGGCAGAAAGGAAAAATAAGCGATGGAAAAAATTAAAATGACAACCCCATTAGTAGAGATGGACGGAGATGAGATGACCAGAATTCTCTGGAAGATGATCAAAGATGAATTATTAACCCCTTTTATCGACCTTAAAACCGATTATTATGATCTGGGATTAGAGTATCGTAACGAGACAGACGATCAGGTTACAATCGATTCCGCAAATGCAACAAAGAAATACGGTGTTGCCGTAAAATGTGCAACGATCACTCCGAATGCAGCACGTGTCAAAGAGTATAATTTAAAAGAAATGTGGAAGAGTCCGAACGGAACGATCCGTGCGATCTTAGATGGAACAGTTTTCCGTGCACCAATCGTTGTAAAAGGAATTGAACCGTGTGTGAAAAACTGGAAGAAACCGATTACGATCGCAAGACATGCCTATGGTGATGTCTACAAAGCTTCTGAGATGAAAATCCCGGGACCTGGCAAATGTGAGCTTGTATATACTGCTTTGGATGGAACAGAGACGAGAGAACTGATCCATAATTTCACAGGAGCGGGTGTGGTACAGGGACAGCACAATTTGTGCAATTCCATTGAAAGTTTTGCAAAAAGCTGCTTCAACTATGCTTTGGATACAAAACAGGATCTGTGGTTTGCAACCAAAGACACCATTTCAAAAAAATATGACCATACGTTCAAAGACATTTTTCAGGAAATTTTTGATGCGGAATACAAAGAAAAATTTGAAGAGGCTGGAATCACCTATTTCTATACATTGATCGATGATGCGGTTGCACGTGTCATGAAATCGGAGGGCGGCTATATCTGGGCTTGTAAAAACTATGACGGGGATGTCATGAGCGATATGGTATCGGGTGCATTTGGTTCCCTTGCAATGATGACTTCCGTGCTTGTCTCTCCACAGGGATATTATGAGTATGAGGCTGCACATGGAACCGTACAGCGCCATTATTACAAACATTTAAAGGGTGAGGAGACATCAACAAACTCTGTCGCAACGATTTTTGCATGGACAGGAGCCTTGAGAAAACGTGGCGAGATCGATGGCATCAAAGAATTGCAGGATTTTGCAGATAAATTAGAAAAAGCTTGTATATCTACCATTGAGAGTGGTAAAATGACAAAAGACCTTGCGCTCATTACAACATTAGAGCATCCGACTGTGTTAAACAGTGAGGATTTCATCAAGGCAATCCGAACCACATTAGAAGGAATGTTATCATTATGATTTTATCTTGTCAGAATATCTCAAAGTCATTCGGGACTGACGAAATTTTAAAAAATGTAAGTTTTCATATTGAAGAAAATGAAAAAGCAGCGGTTGTCGGCATCAATGGTGCCGGCAAATCTACGCTGCTTAAAATAATTATGAAACAGGAAAATCCGGACGAGGGGGAAGTGACGCTCGCAAAAGATAAAACGATCGGTTATCTTGCCCAATATCAGGATGTTTCCGGCCACCATACGATCTATGAGGAAGTATTAGATTCTAAACGCGACATTATCGAGATGGAGGAACGGCTGCGTGATATGGAAACGCAGATGAACACACTCTCCGGGGAAGCATTAGAGCAGCTTTTAGATACTTACCATAAATTAAGCCATGAATTTGAACAGGTGAACGGATATGCATACCGCAGTGAAGTGACCGGTATTTTAAAGGGGCTTGGATTTACTGAGGAGGAGTTCGACAAGAAAATGAACGAACTCTCCGGCGGACAGAAAACCCGTGTATCTCTTGGGAAACTGCTTGTGACAAAGCCGGATGTCCTGCTTTTGGACGAGCCGACCAACCATCTGGATATCGAGTCAATCCGATGGCTGGAAACTTTTCTGATGAATTACAAGGGAGCTGTTTTAATCGTATCGCATGACCGGTATTTCTTAGACCGCGTCGTGAGTAAAGTAGTGGAGATTTTTCAGCACAAGGGTTATGTTTATCAGGGGAACTATTCGGATTATGCAAAGAAAAAGGCAGCAATCCGTGCAGCCATGATCAAGCAGTACTATAATCAGCAGCGTGAGATCAGGCATCAGGAAGAAGTGATCGCAAAACTGAAATCTTTTAACCGCGAGAAGTCAATTAAGCGGGCAGAGAGCCGGGAAAAACTGCTGGATAAGATCGAACGCATTGAGAAGCCGACCGAGGATAACACAGATATCCGGATCGTGTTAGAGCCGAATGTGGTCAGTGGAAATGATGTTTTAAAAGTGGAAGGGCTCACAAAGGCATTCCCACCAGTGCAGCTTTTTTCGGGAATTAATTTCGAAGTGAAACGCGGGGAGCGTGTAGCATTAATTGGAAATAACGGAACCGGTAAAACAACGATCCTTAAGATCATCAACGAGCTGATCCCTCCGGACGCAGGAACGGTAACACTTGGAAGCAATGTGCATATTGGTTACTATGACCAGGAACATCAGCAGCTTCACATGGAGAAAACCATTTTTGATGAGATTGCGGATGATTATCCAAATCTGAATAACACGAAAGTGCGTAATGTTCTGGCAGCTTTTTTATTTACAGATGATGATGTCTATAAGCGGATTGAGGATTTGAGCGGTGGTGAGAGAGGACGTGTTGCACTGGCAAAATTAATGCTTTCCGATGCGAATTTTCTGATCCTCGATGAGCCGACCAACCATCTGGACATCACCTCAAAAGAAATTTTAGAGGAAGCACTAAAAAGTTATACTGGAACAGTATTTTTCGTATCGCATGACCGTTATTTTATTAATCAGACCGCAACACGTATTCTGGAACTGACCGGAGAGACGGTTGTGAATTATATCGGCAACTATGATTATTATCTGGAAAAACATGACCAGATGGTTGCGTTATATGTCAAAAAGCCGGAGGATGAGGCACAGACAGAGGCTTCTGTGAAAGAGACTGCCCAGAAGGTGGACTGGCAGACACAGAAGGCAGAACAGGCACGGATCCGCAAGATAGAGAATGCCCTGAAAAAGGCAGAGGAAAAGATTGCGGAACTGGAAGATAAAATTGCTTCGATCGATGCGGAATGTGCAAAGCCGGAAGTGGCTGTGAACTCTGCAAAGTTAGGAGAACTGACGAAACAGCAGAGTGAGTATCAGGAAGAATTAGAAAAGCAGTATGAAGTGTGGGAAGAACTTTCCATGGAGCTGGACGCGTAAAAATCTGGAAAATGTGGTGATACGGCAGATAAATTTACTCTGTTAAAAGTTTAACAGATTGACAGATGCAGTTGAAATTACTATAATAAAAATGATGCATCGCGGCATAAGAAGAAAAGAGCCGTGAAAGAGAGAGACTTCGGGAGGGGCAAAAAATGCAGGAAAAAGAAATTTCCCAGGCAGTAATCCGTCGTATGCCGAGATATTACCGGTATTTAGGCGAATTGCTGGAGGATGGAGTGGAACGTATTTCATCCAATGATCTAAGCAAAAGAATGAATGTCACTGCTTCGCAGATCCGTCAGGATCTGAATAACTTTGGCGGTTTCGGACAGCAGGGATATGGATATAATGTAAAGTTTTTATATGAAGAGATTGGTAAGATTTTAGGCTTAAACCAGAAACATAACATTATTGTCATCGGTGCCGGTAATTTAGGTCAGGCACTGGCAAATTATGCGAAGTTTGAAAAACTTGGTTTTGTAATCACAGCACTTTTTGATGTCAATCCGGCGTTAGAGGGTGTGACAGTCCGCGGAATTAAGATCCACATGTTAGATGAACTGGAAGATTACTGCAAGGATCATGTTGTTGATATTGCAGCCCTTACCATGCCGAAGGAGAAGGCTGATGCCATTGCAAACCGTCTGGTCAATCTTGGAATTCAGGCAATCTGGAATTTTGCCCATGTGGACCTTGATCTGATCGACAAGGATGTGGTTGTTGAGAATGTACATCTTTCTGACAGCCTGATGCAGTTGTCCTATAATATCGTAAAAAATAAGCAGAATAAATAATGGATGAAATCGATAGAGCTGCCGTATGCATTTTTTAATGCACGACAGCTCTATCTTATCCATATGCCTGAGGGGATGAGAAGGTTATGAAGTATCTGGTAAACAGCAGAGAGATGAAACAATATGATACAAACACGACAGAACATTTTAAAGTGCCATCCCTGCTTTTAATGGAGAGAGCAGCACTTGCAGTTTTTGATGAGATCAAAAGGCAGTACCCATGCAGCAAAAAATTTCTGATCGTTTGCGGAACGGGAAACAATGGCGCAGATGGTTTTGCACTCACCCGGCTGTTACTTTTGGACGGAGCAGAGGTGCATACGGTGTTGATCGGTGACCGGAAGAAGGAGACAGACCAGTGCAAAAAGCAGCTGGAGATCCTTTCTGCCTATGGATGTTCGGTATTGGAAGCCATTCCGGAGAACAACGCATATGATGTAATAGTGGATGCCATTTTTGGAGTCGGGCTTTCGAGAAATGTTGAAGGCATTTTTGCTGATACAATTCGGAAAATGAACGAAATACCAGGAAAAAAGATTGCACTTGATATGCCATCCGGAATTTCATCGGACACAGGGGCTGTTTTAAACTGTGCGTTCCGTGCAGACTGCACGATCACATTTGCCTATGAAAAAATCGGCATGCATCTTTTCCCGGGAAATGAATATGTCGGGGAAATCGTGACAAAGCAGATTGGAATCACGGATGAGAGTTTTCTGACACAAATGCCCGGTGTTATGGCATTCGAGATGGAAGATCTGAGATTCCTTCCAAAGAGAACTTCACATTCTAATAAGGGAAGCTTCGGTAAATTACTGCTGATCGCTGGAAGTGTGGATATGGCTGGCGCAGCTGTTTTAAGTGCAAAGGCAGCGTATACGGCAGGCTGTGGTCTGGTGCGTGTGTTTACGCCTGAGGAAAACCGCATTCCATTGCAGACAAGTATTCCAGAGGCAGTTCTGACTACTTATCACTCTGAAAAATTAGATGCTTCGAAACTTTCAGAAGCAATGAAATGGGCAGATGTGATTGTGTGTGGACCGGGAATCGGAACCGGGGATGCAGCACATCAGATTGTTAAAACAGTGCTGCAAATAGCATTTGTTCCGGTCGTCCTTGATGCAGATGCATTAAATATCATTGCAGAGGACACAAGTGTTTTACTTTTGGCGCACACAGAACTTGTGATCACGCCGCATCTTGGTGAGATGAGCCGTCTGACCGGGGATTCAATTGCCTTTATCCAGACACGGCTGATTGATACTGCGGATCAGTTTGCAGGAAAATTTCATGTCACCTGTGTTCTGAAAGATGAACACACGGTCGTTGCCACTCCACATGGCAAGACTTATCTGAACCTCTCCGGAAATCATGGAATGGCAACGGCGGGAAGTGGGGATGTGCTGACCGGAATCATAGGATCACTTCTGGCCCAGAGGGCAGACGTAGAGACCGCGGCCGCGCTTGGTGTTTATCTTCATGGACTTTCCGGAGATACTGCATTGAAAAAATGTGGTTTTCGTGGTATGATGGCAGGCGACATTGTAAATGGTTTGAGAGATTTTCTGGCAGAAAATCAATTATAAAAAAGATTCATTACGATAGAAAGGTATGGATATAACATGAATAAACACAGCAGAGTGTGTGCAAATATAGATTTGAGTGCGGTCATGCACAATATGGAAGCCATGCATCAGAACATCGATCCGGACACGAAAATTATGGCGGTGATCAAAGCAGATGGTTATGGTCATGGGGCTGTTCCAATTGCAAAGGAGATTGAACATTTAGATTATGTTTATGGGTATGCAGCTGCAACGGTTGAGGAAGGGATGATCCTTCGAAATAATGGAATCCAAAAACCGATTTTGATTCTTGGCTATATCTTCCCGGATCAGTATGAGGAAGTAATCCAGGCAGAAATCTGTCCAAGTGTTTTTACACTTGAGATGGCAAAAGAGCTTTCTGCTGCTGCCGAAAAAGTTGGAAAAGACTGCCGGATGCATTTTGCAGTGGATACCGGAATGAGCCGTATCGGGTATCAGGTGACAGAAGAAGCCGCAGATGAGATGGCGCAGATTGCAAAGCTTCCGCATATGATAGTGGAGGGAATCTTTACGCATTTTGCAAAAGCAGATGAGTATGATAAAACTTTCACAAAGGAACAGATTCAAAAATTCAAAAAAATGATTGCAATGATGGAAGACAGAGGTGTTTCGATTCCCGTCAAGCACTGTTCCAACAGCGCAGGAATCGCAGAAATCCGCGAGGCAAATATGGATATGGTAAGAGCGGGAATCACGTTGTATGGATTATGGCCATCGGAAGAAGTCGACCAGAATTCCCTTGATTTAAAACCGGTGATGGAATTGAAAACACATGTGGCTTACGTTAAGGATTTAGAGGCTGGAAGAGCGATCAGTTACGGTGGAACTTTCATCACAAAGCGCGACAGCCGCATCGCAACGATCCCGGTTGGTTATGCAGATGGATATTGCAGGGGACTTTCCAATACAGGAAGTGTCCTGATCCACGGAAAACGCGCACCAATCTGCGGAAGAGTCTGTATGGATCAGTTCATGGTAGATGTGACGGATATCCCGGATGTGAAGATCGGGGATGAAGTGACACTGATCGGCAGGGATGGGGATGAAGTGATCACCATGGAAGAAGTCGGCAGCCTTTCCGGCAGATTTAATTATGAATTTGTCTGCGTGCTTGGAAAACGCATTCCGCGTGTTTTTTATCGGGATGGAAAAAGAATTGCAAGTCAGGAATATTTTGACGAGGAATAGGCTGGAAAAATATTTTTGAAAACAGAATACGACCGTTAAATATGGAAATACTATCCGTAAGAAACAACAGTAGAGAGAATACTGAGTAAGATTATGGAGTGTAAAGCATATGTTAATTCGGCGTGGAGATATTTTTTATGCAGATTTAAGACCAGTGGTCGGTTCTGAGCAGGGTGGAGTCCGCCCGGTTCTTATTATACAGAATGATGTTGGAAACAGACACAGTCCTACGGTCATTTGTGCAGCAATCACTTCCCAGATGAACAAGGCAAAACTTCCAACCCATGTGGAGTTAGACTGCACCAAGTATGCACTGGTGAAGGATTCCGTTGTTTTACTGGAACAGTTGCGCACAATCGACAAGACGCGGCTGAAAGATAAAGTATGTCATCTTGACAATCAGATACTGATCAAAATTGATAAGGCATTGGAAATAAGCTTAGAGCTTCTTACATAACTTGACTATTCTGGAGCAAAATGGTATTATTTCAAATGTTTTAATACAATTTCGATATAAATTAGGAGGATTTATGGACGATGGTGGCAGTCCCACTACCGGGATGAAAAAGTTGAGTAACAGGCTTATGAAGCTGTTCGGAGTAGACACCGATGATGTGACAGAAGAAGAGATTATCTCAATGGTAAATGAAGGACATGAGCAGGGTGTCCTGCAGGCGAATGAAGCGGAGATGATCCATAATATTTTTGAATTTGGAGACAAAGATGCAAAGGATATTATGGTGCACCGCAAGAATATCATTGCCATTGATGGAACGATGACGTTCCTTGAAATGCTGGATTTCACGATTGAAAATAACTATTCGCGATATCCAGTATACATAGATGATATTGATAATATAATCGGAGTGCTTCATATTAAGGAGGTACTTGCACTGTGCCAGAAACAGGAGATTTATCACACGGCGATCAAAGATATTAAGGGATTGATCCGTGAGGTTGATTTTATTCCGGAAACGAGAAATATTAATACCTTATTTACGACGATGCAGAATGCCAAGACGCATATCGTCATCGTGGTGGATGAGTATGGACAGACTTCCGGGATTGTTGCAATGGAAGATATCCTTGAGGAGATCGTAGGAAACATCGAGGATGAACACGACCAGGAAGAAAAGATGATTGAAAAACTGCCAGATGGCAGTTATCTGATGGATGGTATGACTTCTGCTGAGGAGGCACTTGAAATTTTGAAAATTCATATTCCGGAGGAAGATGAATTTGAAACGTTAAATGGTATACTGATCTCTCTGTTAGACCGTATTCCAAATGATGATGAGAAGTTTGAGACAGATGCTTTCGGGTATCATTTCGAAGTTTTACAGGTGGAAAATAAGATGATCAAAAAAGTGAAAATCACAAAACTTGCCAAGGGCGTTTCCACAGATAAGGAAGAGAACTCTTGTCAGAAAGAAGAAACGGTGCTAGAATAATATTTCTGAGAGATTTTGTAATTGTGTGAGAAACACACAAAACATATAAAAAGTTTGACAGACGAAAATACAAGAAAAAGAGAGGATAAAGTTATGTCAGGACATTCAAAGTTTGCCAATATTAAACATAAGAAAGAAAAAAATGATGCTGCAAAAGGTAAAATCTTTACGATTATCGGTAGAGAGATCGCAGTTGCAGTAAAAGAGGGTGGCCCGGATCCATCCAATAACTTCAAACTTGCACAGGTGATTGTAAAGGCAAAGAGCAACAATATGCCAAACGATACGATTGAGCGTGGTATTAAGAAAGCTGCCGGTGATGGAAACTCCGTCAACTACGAATTCTGTACATATGAAGGATATGGACCAAGCGGAACAGCTATCATTGTAAAATGTTTAACAGATAACAAAAACCGTACTGCTGCAAATGTCAGAAATGCATTCACAAAAGGTCATGGAAGCATCGGTACACAGGGTTGTGTATCTTATATGTTCGATGAAAAAGGACAGATCATCATCGCAAAAGAAGACTGTGAGATGGATGCAGACGATCTTATGATGATCGCTTTAGATGCAGGCGCAGAAGATTTTAATGAGGAGGAGGACTGCTTTGAAGTATTGACATCTCCAGATGATTTTGAAGCTGTAAGAAGCGCATTGGAAGCTGAGAACATTCCAATGGCAGAAGCAGAAGTAACCATGATTCCTCAGAACTATGTAGAGTTATCTGCAGACGAGGATATCACAAACATCAACCGTATCTTAGATCTTTTAGATGATGATGACGATGTCCAGCAGGTTTACCACAATTGGGATGAATAAATAATATGAGACAGACTCTGTTTTTGGCGCAATCCAAGAACAGAGTTTTTTCATATGGACACTTTTTTACAATAAAGTGGTAGAAATCCGGGGGAAAATGTTATATCATAAATAGTACAAGGATGATGAGGAGGTATAATTCATGAAGAGGATTCTTTTTGCAGCGTCTGAGTGCGTTCCGTTCATAAAAACAGGGGGACTTGCGGACGTGTGTGGTGCATTACCTAAGGAATTTTCAAAAGAGGAATGGGATGTCAGGGTAGTGATTCCAAATTATAGCTGTATTCCGGAAAAGTACAGAAGCCAGTTCCAGTATGTGACACATTTTTATATGTGTGCAGGAAATTATATCCAGAATAAATATGTTGGAATTTTAAAATATGAACTGGATGGGGTTACCTACTATTTTATTGATAATCAGGAATATTTTACCTGTGATACACCATATGGGGATATCCGTTATGACATTGAGAAGTTTGTTTTCTTCGATAAAGCTGTTTTATCCATGTTAAAACAGATCGATTTCCGTCCGGATCTGATCCACTGTCACGACTGGGAGACAGGTCTGATCCCGGTATATCTGAAAAATGAATTTCAGGCAGACTCTTTTTACTGGGGGATGAAATCAATCATTACCATACATAATTTGAAGTTCCAGGGTGTATGGGATGTGAAGACGATGAAGGGGCTGACAGGATTTTCAGCAGATCTGTTTGCACCGGATAAACTGGAATTTCATAAGGATGCCAATATGTTAAAGGGCGGTCTGGTATATGCAGATTATATTACAACTGTAAGCGATTCTTACGCACAGGAGATCCAGACAGATTATTACGGTGAGGGACTGGATGGACTGCTGGCTGCCAGACATTTTGATATGCAGGGCATCGTAAATGGTATTGATTACAAAGCGTATGATCCGGAGACAGATCCGAAAATTTATACCAACTATAACGCATCAGATTTCCGTAAGAAGAAAGTTAATAATAAATTAAAATTACAGGAGGAGCTGGATCTGACTGTCGATAAGAAGAAGTTCATGATCGGACTGATTTCAAGACTCACTGATCAGAAGGGGCTGGATCTGATCAATTATGTGATCGACCGCCTGGTGGATGATTTTACACAGATTGTTGTGATCGGAACCGGCGATCCGCAGTATGAGAATATGTTCCGCCATTATGCTTGGAAATACGGAGACAGAGTTTCTGCCAATATCTGTTATTCCGATGATCTCGCACACAAGCTTTACGCCGCAGCAGACGCATTTTTAATGCCATCACGCTTTGAACCATGTGGGCTGACGCAGCTGATCTCCTTCCGCTACGGTACGGTTCCAATCGTCCGTGAGACCGGTGGGCTTAAGGATACGGTCAGACCGTATAATGAGTACGAAAATACCGGTGATGGATTCTCTTTCACCAATTATAATGGGGAAGAGATGCTCGGTGTTGTCAATTATGCAAAGCATATTTATTTTGATAAGAAAAAACAGTGGAATCAGATTGTTGACCGGGGCATGGCAAACGATTATTCCTGGAAGTCTTCCAAAGGAAAATACGAAGGGCTTTATAATTATCTGCTTGGATATACTGTATAAAATAAAAAGAATCTCCAATACTAAAGAACAGGGTAGAAAAATCTATCCTGTTTTTTTCATTCTTATTAGACAATTGCGAAACTCGTGAAAGCGTAAATTGAATTGTGAAAAATTAACAAAAGCTTGAGAAAACACTGGGGAGCGGTCGGTTCTTAGAAGGCAGGTGCGATGTTAATCGTGACTGGCTTCTTAGTACCGTTACCAGCGACACGTAGCGAGAGCGTGTTTTCGAAAATTTTGTTAATTTTGAACAATTTAAAGAAGATTATGAAGA
>ERZ1034865.309-NODE-309-length-32730-cov-19.485662_pt1 | contig 32730 bp, 61 predicted proteins | sample MGYA00520632_ERZ1034865 | MGnify/ENA primary metagenome ERZ1034865 (study PRJEB33766, sample SAMN09781738) | gut metagenome | biome: gut microbiome | host: Homo sapiens | place: Madagascar | study: EMG produced TPA metagenomics assembly of the PRJNA485056 data...
TGTCTGACTGACTGACTGACTGACTGACTGACTGACTGACAAGATTTTGTGTTAATTTACGTTTCATGTCAATTACCTCCCGTAGATTTCTGCTTCAATACTTTTAACATATCCTATATTAATTACTTTAATTTCTGGTACGTCTTCTTTTGTCACTGTATAGCCTGGATGGAAAGCACCCCATGACGTTAATGTACCTGGCGAATAAGTGCCACCGTACGGAATATAAAAACATCTCCAAAAGCCAGCTACATTTTTTAGAAAAACTTCCATTGGAAAATTTCCACGTAATTCTCCAATGCTTTTATTTTTCTCAATAGAAATATTATTGTACGAAGCAACTTGTCTTTCGCATTTGTAGATTCTCATGTATATTTCATTTACAGAAAATGGGTTCCCATCATTATCAGTAGTTATGCTAATTTCATTGTTTGAATTAGCATCACTGGTTGCTAGTGTTTTTAATAGTTTCCATTCTTTTCCCATTTCTGCCACCTCACTTCCTAATGTTCTTCTCCGTTCCATCAGCTCACACTCCAATTCTGGGACGTTAGCAGTCCCTCTAAAATTGACACCTCGTAGACCTTGTTCGCATCCACCGAAAAGCTACCGATATTGACATTGGATGGATGTACTACCCTTGTAGCAGTTGCGCCACTTCGAAAAATGAAATGCACCTCTCCTGTACCCTCGCCAAGCGTGTAAGTAATACTTTCCATCTCTGGGAATACATAGAGCTTGTTAGGTTCTAAGGTTACTGTGGTGTCTGTAGCAAGTTTTTCGATACGCTCTATACCGCCTGTCTCGATTGTGATTGCAACAGCTTCACTGCCATCATAGGTGTGGGTTTGACCGCCATATGTGATGGTTAAGGCGTTGGGATTCGGGAGGGAAGTTGGAACTGTTGGGATTGTTGGCTTTCCTTGTAAGTCTTCATAGTTGCCAGAGAAATCGCTCTTGTCATTCCAACTCTGTTTCTCTGTGTCTGTAACGGTACGGTGTTCTGCATCATCCTGTAGATCGGACAGATTTTTCGGAATTTCCGTCGTACTAGGCAGTGCCCCTACTTCGCTTGCTGTATATGTTGGTTTCCTACTTTGCAACACCCATTCAGCAAGTTCTGGTTTTCCCTTTAAATCTCTATACTCTCCTGAAAAGTCACTCTTTGCGTTCCAAGCTTGTTTCTCTCCCTTTGTCACAGTTTCGTGTTCATCGTCCGCTGTCAGTTCTGAAAGTTTCGATGGAATCACGGTCGTATTCGGAAGTGCTCCGACTTCTTCTGCGGTATAAGTAGGTTTTTCTTCCTCTTTTGCCCATGCTGGTACCGTTGGATCCGTTTCTTCTATAGGATTCTTTTCCAGATAGCTTTTTACAGATTTCTCAATCTGCTCTTCGGAAATAGGCTCTTTCTCCAATGTGTCTACTCTGGATATAAGGTCAAGAATGACATCGGCGTGAGTCTCTTCGATCTCTTTATCCGTGTCTATTGTCTCTTTGGCCTTTCCGGTAGCTGGACTGGTTCTGAACACTTCTACTTTATCTTTGTTTTTCGCTTCTACCGCAAAGTATATAGATGTATCCTCGTTTGCGTCAAAGATATCTTGTTTTAGCTCCCATGAAAAAGTGATATTCTCCCCGTCTACATTTACGTCTTTTACGGTATATTTTCCTGGCAGTCCTTTTGCAGTATAGTAATTTACGAAAATGTAACAGTCAGACAGATCGACATTATCTCCTACGATTTTCGGACACTTGAAATACTTTCTTTCAATATTGCTCTCTCCGTACACTCCAAAAAGTTGTTCGCTTTTGGGGATTGTAATTTTTCTTGTTGATGGGTCTATGATAAGATATTCCATTTTGGTTCACCTCTTTCCTATTCTTCGTACAATCCACTGTCCGGCTTGTTCTGTTCCTGTGCTTCTTCAATCATTGCTTTCGCTTCACTTTCGGTCATTCCCTCGAATTTCACAAAATACATCCATGACGGAACCTTGCCCTGTAACACATAGTTCCACCACCGTGCACGATCATCCTCTAAGTTATATACAAGGTCTTCAAAATCGCATGCAGTTTGGTAGTTCGTTGCCGGGATAGTTCCGTTTGCTGTGCCGACTGCATACAGGATATAGATGATTCTGTGTAGTACTCCATCATGGTTCTTTCCGTCCAAAATGTTTCGGAATGCCTGGATAGTATGCAACGTACGTCTGTCGTCAGATTCCACCTGTGTTGCTGTCTGTATGCCTTGATTCTGGTCGAAAGAGAAATATCCGTTTGAGAATCCACATTTATATCCGATGATGGATAGGTAGAAGTTGATAGCACTCACTCTATCTGTTACAAGTAGCGTAGGCACATGTTCATGAATGGTATTGTCTTCATTTATCCCTTGCTCCAATCCGCTCACAAATCTTGGTAGCTCAATCCCCTGTGCGTTTGCAAATTGTATAGCCGACTGTGACACAAATGTCATGTGCTGACTGTCTTCCTGTTCGTCTCCCATCTTGCTAAGGGCAATATCCAACCACCTTAATTCTTCGATACATTCCGAAAATACTGGAACAGTCAGTGGAGATTCCTTGTCAATCGCATTCGCATAAGGATTACGCCAGTACACGAACAGTGGATATTCCAACCCATGTACGTACACTTCCGGCTCAATGTCTTTCCATTCATCTACCCTGTCAAGCGTGATCTCTGTACCTATCATATCCTTGTTATCCGACTTGAATGCTTTACTGGATATATGGTATACACGTTCCAGTCCGACATCCTCAAATCTGTGATACTCTGCTTTTGTGTAGTATTTGTCATTTTTCTTAAGGTATGAGAAGAAGATAGCTGCTAACGCATCCCCGTCCGTGTTTGTGTCCGTAATCAAAAAGTAATCCGGGTCTAAAAATTCCACATCGTCACCGTTGCTCTTGACCATCATCCCACAGGTCGCACAGCTTTCCTCTTGCTTCTCCTGTAAGGTGTTCATCACACTGTCAAATCTCTTTTGCAGTTCATTATTCCCTGTAATCTGAATATCCGCATTGAACAGTGTGAGGTTTGCTATCTCACGACAGATCACGTTCGAAAACCTTGTCGGCTTTATTTTCCCACTGGTGCACCACTTCGGTACGCCCGATCTCATGCTTTTATATAACGACAGGGCGGTATCCATATCAGAAGACCGCCCTGTTTCAATTCCAAATATGCTTTTAGCGTCATTTACTTTAATCATTTTATTCAATACCGCCTTAATCTTTTCTATCAGTCTCATTGCTTCACTCCATTAATACTGCCATCTTAAGCGTCTGCGCAAGAATGTGTAGCAGAAATACCTTGTATCATCCATAGCGTGGTCATTTTCTTTAATAACTGCATCCTCACTCTTTTCTTCATCCCATCGGTACATGCCAAATTCCTTAATGCAGTCGCTACAATCTTCGTGTATCTTAATCATGCCCTTATTCAACATGGTCGTAACCACACGGATACCGTCAAGTACATCATTATCCGCTTTCTTTACTGTATATTCTCCATACTTCTTAATGACTTCAATGAACGATGCAGCAGACGGATCTATAATGATGCAGTATAGCTTTCTATCACCTATCAGTTCTTTCAGCATTTTATAATAAGCTTCATCATCCACTCTCTTCCCGGTCTCACGACTGTTATAATACACTTCCGCTTCTCTCTGCGCCGTGCGTCCGTTGAATGCCCACAGCCCAGCAGAGAACGGATTGACTGTACCGTAGTCAATAGATACAATGTATTCTTTCGCTACCGTCATGTGTTCGTGTGCTACGTGCTTCGATTCGTCAAACATCTGATAGACAAGTCCCTCAGCCACACACCACAATCCTAAGATATACCGTTTGAAGAATACACCTACATACATGCTTCGATATCTCTTCTTAATTGCTTCAGACAAAGACAGGTTGTCATCCATTGTAAAATGCAGATACAAGATATTCTTCTGATCACACTTATCAATCCAGTTGACTTTGAACCAGTGTCGAGGTCCGTCCGGGTTGCAGTTGAACCAGTATTTAGAACCTGTCACTGAGCAACGGCCTGTTGCCTGGTTGACAAATGATTCCGGCATCAACGCCACTTCGTCAAAAAACATTCCGGCAAGTGTGATTCCCTGTATCAAGTCCTGAGAACGTTCATCTTTACCGCCGAATATGTAAAAGAAATTCTGCGCATTTCCCTTGCTGACCACAATAAGGTTGTCCGACCGATGGTCTACCACCGTATATCCACGGCTTTTTAGCATCAGTTTCAACCAGAACAGCACATTACGCCGAAATGATCCGATAGTCTTTCCAGCCATGCCGAAATTCTGTTGATTGAATGTGCTCATTGCCCACAGAACATAAGACAATGACATGCACAGTGTCTTACCGCTTCTGATAGCTCCGTCAGCTATGATTCCCTCTTTGCTCTTTACAGGACTGGATTCGCACCACCAGGTAAGTACTTTCTTCTGCTTAACAGAAAAAGGCTTGAACTCAAATCCTTGCTTCTTAGCCTTTTCTTTCATGGCAACTGCATGCTTCATAATGCTTTGCCGGATGTTCTGTATTCTGTTCTCAATACTACTCATCCGTCCATACCTCGCTCGCTGTTGCATTTAAGGCGTCCAAGAAGTTATCAGTGCTTTCTTCCTCTGGTGCAGAATCTTTGTATTGTGCTTCTAATTTGGCAAGTTCGATATCCATTCGTCTATCGTCCATATTGCGCTTGAGTAATTCTTGTGCACACCTTGTGCGTTCGGATAATGGAGCGTCTAAGTCGAATTGATCTTTCACTTCTCCGCGCATGACAGATGTAAGATACTGCATAATCTCAGTGATATCTGCGATACGTGCATCATCTATTTGTTTTTGCCGTTTCTGTATATATTCCAAAACGACAGGTTTTTTCATATTCTCCGCTCCGGCTTGCCTCGCCGTCTTCTCACTATATCCGGCTCTCTTTGCAGCTTCTGTCTGATTCCCACACTTTAAGAATTCATCAGCAAACGCTTTCTGCTTCGGAGTAGGTTCTTTTCCTTTCGGCATCTACCCACCCTCTTTCACGTATCCATTCATGCTACTCACCGTCCTTGTCTGTTCTACACAGTCTCTTCCTGAGGTTGCTGTATCTGTCTGTAATGACATCCAGTGCAATGTTAAGTGCCTGTATCGTTCCGTTCTGCCTGTTGTGTTCTTCTACCAGTCTCTTATTCTTTGCAATAAGTTCCTGTACTTCACACAGTGCCCGTTCTCCGACAGCCTTTGCGTCTTCTACCTCTTTTTGCAAATACTCATTTTTTTCTTTCAGCTTTTCATTCTTTGTAATCATGTCACTGAGTTTCTTCTGCATTTCTTCTTTAATCATGTTTTCTGTTGTTTCCGCATAAGTCTCAATCATTCTTTCACCGCCATCCATATATCATTTAAACAATTTACAATCTCTATCTGTGATGCTGTTCGGATAATATCATAATCATAATATTTCCATTCCCCGTTTTTCTTTCTCTCTAATACTCTGGTAGATAGGTTGTACATGGTGATAAGTCTATTTTGCTCCACAGAATAAAACTGACTTGTCCCCATCTTTATAACTAATCCTTTTTGCAGTATTGCTTTCTGTAACTTTTTAGCAATGCTATTTAGATTTGCCATGCTATCTACCTCCCGGCGTTAAACCATGCATCGAAATTCTTCATTCTTCTTTTCCTTGCCCCCCTCTGGTTACAGGGTTGCCACTTATGGAACTTGCGCTACCTCTACCGCCCATTTAATCACCTACATTTCCATCATTACAAAATCTTTTTGTCTGTCAGTTTTCGCAAAAGTTGTCTTGTCTTTCTAAGTTCCGTCATTAACACATTCTTGTTGCCGTCCTCTTTCGGATTATTAATTGTTGCCGTTAGAGTATTTTCGTGCGTTTTCAGTCCTCTGTATGCATTACTTACTTTTGTTCTGGTATTTGCTTTCTCAACCGCTTGTTCAAGTTGCTCAGTTCTTTCTCTTATCCCCGGATAATTCCAAGAATCCGTTTTTTTAGTAGAATTCTTTGTAGGGAAAGATATTATATCGGCTTTCTTGTTTCGAAAATTACTGGTGCTTCCACGCCCACCCATTTTATTTACCTCTTTTCCTTTCTGTCAATTCTTCACCGAATGACTTAATCTTTACAATGTTCCCCGTGCATTTCTCCGGCACCTGTCCGTAAAATAACACAGTCTCTGGTTTCAATCTTTTCAGCATCTCATTATATCCATCCAAGAATAATGCTTTTCTATCCTTGCTGTTCATCACTCCGACACTGGATACAGCCACCACACCGCCTACTGGCTCTCCATCGAAGCACCACTCAAACGATTCTCTATCACTCCAACTGATTGTAGGTATCACGTCAATACCGTACATCTGCGTATATGCACCTATCCAGTGTTTGCGGAAGTGGTTGTAAATCTGTAATGCTTTTGGAAAATCAGTATAAGTGCTGAAATCCGGTGACATGACGAATCGGAACTGTGACAGCATGTTTATGTAAGTATCTGGTCTGTTCCATAATCTTTGAAATTGGTAATCGTCAAGAAAGAAATGCACGCCTTTCCCGGCTCTGTCTTTGCATGTCTTAGTTTGGTTGAATCCAATAAACTCGCACGGTTCATACTTTGTAGGTTGTATCTCCGGTATTCCGAACTCATTTACCGTGTCAAATATCATTCGTTGCTGATTCTCATAATTCATATTTTCTTTATACATAAAAATAGCACCTCCCACGATAATTACATCTTACCGCCAGAAGTGCTATTTCATTGTCCCCGTTATTTAGTTTTATTTCTATTTTGATACTTATATTTTACCATAAAAGCTATGGTTTTTCTAGTTGTTCCATGTACTTTTTACTATTTACTTATCTACATTTGATTTTCGCTAATTTGTTCGTACCTGTAAATTCATTTTTTTATTTTCATCTTCTTTTCCTCCTGTTATTTATTCGGTCACAAGATATACTCTGTGTCCGCTCATGTCCTTGTCAAGTGCATAAAAGCAAGGTTTTTCGTTACCACGAAGCACTTCACTGATTTCATAATCCCAGCCCCAAGCGGATTTTACAAATATATCGCCATTGCTATTTTCTGCCAACTTGAAAAAATCATTCTCTGGGAGCTGTACCGTTATTTCTTCAGAGCAATCGCTAAGAGGATGTTCGCTACCATATGTATATATATTTCTTTTTTCTGCTCCAAGAACTCCGTAATTTTTGTAAATTTTAAACATTTCATTTCCTCCTTAAATTCATTTGTCTTCTTTAACTGTCTTTATTATAGAACAGTGGTGTCCACTAGTCAATAGTTTTCATTTATTTTTTCTTTATAGTTATCACTCCGTCTTTTTCTTCTAGGACAACACTCCTATCCTCTTCCGTAACGCCCAGTGCCTTTATCATCCCTACTGGAATAGAAATTCGGTAGTTCTTTGTGTTCTTGCCGGACGTACCCCCGGCTTTATTTATCATGACGTTTCTTTTTGCTTTCTCCATTACTATCTCCTTTTTATCATCTTTTACATTATCCCGGAAGTGTAAAAGTGCCGATTTTATCGCAATATAACTTCCATGTTTCAAATCGTTCTTTTGTCAAGATCATTCCTTGTTTGCTAATAGCATCGCCAACTTTTGTGCTTACCCAACCGATAGGGTGTCCATAAAAGAGTTTGATTGTATATATTGTATTTTCGGTAAAGACAAATATGTGTTCTCCATCTTCTGTGTATGCCCCTGTAATCGTCATTTTATTTTCCTCTCTTATCTTATGTCTGTGATTTTTACAAGTGTGCTAACTGGATTTTCTTTGTCTTCTGCTACGATTTCGAAATCTGCAATGATTGGTTCGTCATATTCTCCGTTTGCAACGTGTACGCATTCGCTTTCGAGAAGTTCCACTACGTCTCCGTCTTCTGTCTGCCATAAATCTGCAAATCTGATTTCTTCTCCAACCTCTAATTCTGCTCCATTAAACATTTCAACTTTCATCATTGTTCTTACCTCCTATGATGTGTTCCTCTCTCTTAACTGTCTTTATTATAGCATAGTGGTGTCCACTAGTCAAGTAAAAAAATAAAAGATTTCAATTATTTTCAAAATCTTTTTCTCTTAATCTATATATTTATATTTTCAACTACAGTCTTTATTATCTTAATCGCATAATAGAATCTTGGTCTTTTCTTCCTTTTCTCCACTTCCTACCGTTGTTGGGATGATGGTTGGAACACGAGAAAGTACCTATTAATATATGCTAAAATGTATGTCTATGTCATCACCTGTGATAACCACCTTTTCAACACACTCTTTTAGCACCTTGTTTTTCTCGGAATCCGTCAGTGTATCCCACACGTTGGACATCTCTTTTATTTTCTCTATCTTCTCTCCCCGTCCGGCTTTCTCCCGGATGTCTTCTGCCTTTAGTTCTTCCTGTAGATTTTTCAGTGTTTTTTCTTCTGCCTGGATAACATCAACAAGCGTATCTGTACCGGAGTTACCGCTTGCATACAATGTGTATAAGCGTTTCAGCTTTGCTTCGCTTAGTGATATCTCTTTTTCTATCATCTTCCGAGTGCTTTCAGATTCATTCTCTTTTTCTTCGACATTAACGATGAATCGTTTAAAACAGTCCTCTACTTCTTTTTCTACCACATCTGCCCGCACCTTTTTATTCTTGCAAGGGTTCCCTGTCTTAGATATATGCTCTTTTTCCTTGTACTGTGAGTAACATACTATCTTTGTGTACTTTCCCCACTTCTGCATCCGCATTTTAGTACCGCATTTTCCGCAGTAGCACAACCCGGTAAGCATATGCTTGTTGCTTACATAAGCATTTGTGGATCTCTTTTTTATCTCTTCTTGTACTTCATAGAATAGTTTTTCGTCTATGATCGGTTCGTGTAAACCTTGGTATACTCTTCCTTTATACTGTATCTTACCTACATAGGTTATTCTCCTAATAATATTTGATACAAGCTTCTCCGAATGCATCCCGAGAATTTTTTGAATCCTATCACACGAATATCCGTCCTGAAACATCTGAAAGATAGCTTTTACCTTTTCCGCTTCTTCCGGGATGATATGTAATATCCCATCGTTCCTGTCGTACCTATATCCGTAAGGTATCGTACCGCCACCCATCCACAGTCCACGCTTTACACGTTCCACCATACCAGCTCTTGTACGCATATAGATAACCTCACGCTCATACTGCCCCATGACTGCATTAACGCCCAACATCACACGATCCATCGGTGTTTCGTTCCGCAAATCCTCTGTGGCCGATACCACCTCTACATTGTATTTTGGCAAGAGCTTACTCACAAGCGTAAGAGTATCTACAACATCACGGCTCATTCTATCAAGCTTATAGATGTATACTGCCTGTATTTCTCCGGCTTCTGCATCTTCCAGAAGTTTCTGTATGTTCGGCCTTTGGATATTGCTCCCGGAATATCCCCCATCTACATACCATCTGGCTATCTTCACGCCCCTTTTCTTGGCAAGTTCATTTATCTTGTCTTCTTGGACATCAAGACCATACTTTTCGGTCTGTGCTTCTGTAGACACTCTCATATAACCTACATTTAATTTTTTCATGTCAATTCTCCTTTCAATTAAAAAAGAATTGACCAAGATTCTATCAAGGTCAATTCTAAAATATCACTTATTTTTTGTCAACTTTTCTGAAAGAATCCTTTTTACCGCCTTGTTATGGATTTCATAATTCGAAAGTTCTTCTTTTGTCACCTGTTTGCCGTTCACAAAAATTCTTACCATCCGCATCACTCCTTTTCGGTAGTATTCCCATGTTTGTGCCTTTTATGCCAGAATCAGCTTATCAAATCCGCTTTCCTGTGCAGTCTCAAAAGGTCATAGTACATATAGATTGCTTTTCTTCTATATCCTTGGAAGTCTTTTCTTGCAATTGGTATCCAGTACCTTTTGCTTATATAGTCATATCCAATGTCCAGTACGAGAGACGCAAAAAGTACATTGGCCAAATCATTATTTGAGCATTGACAAGCTTCCAATATAAGTCTCTGGTCATAATCTCTTGCCTTATTGCACCAATTCAATGTTTTTTTCTCATCTTCCTCGCTTATGAAGTAGATATCACCGTGTGCCCCTCTCAGATATTTGTCTCTTACTCCGGCCATTAATCAATCCCTTCCTTTTCGCATATCCCAATACATCGCTTTTGATCAAATAGTAGTTTTTCTTTCTTTTTACTGTCTTCTCCTTTGTTTTTTCTTCCAGCGCATTCATCATTAAGTTCATCCTTTAATATCATTTTCTCTACTCATAGCTGTCTACTGCCTCCAATTTTTTCAAGTCCTCGATAAGCCACGGTTTGTCATCTGACCATTTGACCATTGGGAGGTCGATGTCAACCATTCTCAAGCTTTTGCATTTTTCGAATCCAACAACTTTCCAAAAATCAAACGTCTTGAATGGCTTTCTGATATAGACATATAAACCGCCATCCATATCTCTTGCTATATAATTATTATTAGCATTAAGATACTCTAAAAACGCTTTATCTTTCTTACTTATCACTGGCTTTTCGATGTATTCAGATTCAAGCCATTCTTTCATTTTTTCTTTGCATCTACTTATGCCACTCTCTCTGAACAAACAATGTTCACAAATTATTTCACTGCAACCCTTTAATTCTCCTGTTCGTTCATTAACAGCACCATATTTGCAAGCAATCTCAATAATCTCGCTTGCGTACTTCTCTTTATTCTTCATCTCTTCCACCTCGCTTCACAATTTCAATGGCTCTATCCAGTCTATCTCCGTATCCGTCATAATACTGGCACGTATCCGCTTCACAGACAGCTATATCATCATCTGCCTTATCGGATAGTACTTGTAGCTTTTTGATAACCTTATCTGGATCATAGGCTGTCGGGCTTCCAACTATGTATCCTATCGCAAGGCTCATTCCCTCTATAACATCAAGATTGTATTGGTATTTCATACGGTCCATATCAATTCTCATTCTTCTTATAAGCTTGTCCGCATCAATCAGTCTTCCCATTGTCCGTCCTCCTGTTCCATGCATTTATTGCTTCAACTTGGGAATAAGAGTTTCCAACTCTGGAAAAGCAATTCCTACATTGCACCCAATATACATCATCATCGATTTTAAGGTTGAGCATTGTCGGAGCTTGATATACTTCTCCTTTTCCGCCACAAAACGGACACGGCTTTAATCTCTCGCTGTATTTCATCTACTTGTTCCCCCTGTAAGGTTCCGGCAACGGCATCCATGCAACACAGTTATACATTTCTTGTCCATCATCGCCATATGCCATATATCCCGCTTCGTCTTTACACAGAAGTCCAACTAACATATTTCCTCTATCATCGCAACAAAGTACGGTACCTTTTGGCTTTCTTTCATTACATGGAATCCAGTCGCTTTCTCTTTCTACTACCTCAAAATATTTCTTTCTATATTCAAGAGCAACGTCCAAATAATAAGAGCTATATCCAATGTGATAGCATTTATCACCCACTTCTCTATACTTATTTTCGTAATATGGCTTGTCTCCGTGCATAGTCACTATGGTATCAATGCTCTCTACCTTTATCTTTTCCTGTTCTTTATTTACCGTTGGTGCATATGTATTATCCATGCTATTCTCCTTTCTCACTCAGCTCTTTTATCTTTTCGTCATATTCTTTAGCTGGAACGATTATGGCGCACAATCTAACATTGTTTCTATCCACGCCGTGATTTTTGAAATGGCAATCTCTTTTTAGGTCTACATATTTATCGCCGGCACAATATGCAAAATCTATCAGGCAAAGCGGGTTCTCTCCTATTATGTAAGTCTCGATAATAACTCCATCCAAATAACCTTTTAAATATTCATAATATGCCCATAGAGGTTTGTTTTTGTCTCTTTCGGATACGATCTCGCCAGTGTTTCTGTCTACCCAGTACATTTATTCCACCTCTTCATCAGCTGGGAATTGAAAAATATTTTTCTCCGCAAACGTTTCTAAAAGTTGTTCTATTTCATCTGTTCTACGAAAGCTCATAGCCATAGTGAGTGAGTTCATTCCGTGGATTCTTATTTTGCACCATGCGTACCTGTTTCTGCACATTTCCATAGCCTTAATAGCTTTCTCTTCGGTGGAATATTTTGCAATTAATGTATACCTAAGTTTTATTGAGCTTAAATATATCTCAGTACCTTCCCTTATTAAAGTTGTATGTTCATAAGGAACATCAATCGTTCCATCTTGACTAATTATTCTCATTTTTTCTTACCTCTCTTCTGAAAATCTTTCTTGCAATATCCGGTTGAGCAGTACCCACCTCGTCCAAAACCAAATCTTTCTTTTTCTGCTTGTTTCCAATATTTACAGCTCATACATTTTGCATCTGGCTGTGTGACATTTGCTCCTATTCCGATTCTACTCATCTTTATCCTCCTTTACATAATCCGGGCAATCACTGTTCCTCTTTCCATTTCTTCTCGCTAAATTCATCTGGTTCCATGTATGTATTTCCGTCACATTCGACAACTCCACGTCCGTATCTATAAGCACATGACCTACAGAGCGGTCGGAATGCAAAAAGCCCTTTATCTTTTCCTTTGGTGATACGGAATGTTGCTGTGTATGGCATAATCTTGATTCCTGGAACATGAGATTTCATATCCCGTCCACAACACCAACATTTATACTCATGTCCATTCAATTCATGGATTTCTTTACTGTAATCTTTCAAAATCCCACCATACCGAAAAGGCTTATCTCTCAGTGTATTCTTCCCCTTCATGTGATTTCTCCTTTTCTTCATCAATCCTCGCAATTCATTACAATCGTAATTACTTTTACAAGCATTTTCTGAATCTGATCGTAAATGTGGTGGTCATCACTGCCAAAGTGTGAACACAGCCTTGCATTTTCTTTTCCTCTGTCATAGCACTCTTCCATAAGCTCAAAGCAGTAGATGTCATCTTCCGTAATGATTTCTCCGTTTTCTCTCCATTCATAAAGAATACGTCCTTCTACCATTTCGTTTACGATATCGTCAGAATGCTTTCCACCGTTCAGATACTTGATGCAGCAATCAATATATCCTAACTTGTCACAATATCTATATTCTTTTGCTGTTTCTGCTGTATAGCCTTTGAATGACTCTTTTATCTGCTCTTCAAAATCTTCCGGAAGGTCGAAAATATCTACTTCAATACCTCTCGGCAATTTAACCATATAACTTCTCATAATTCGTTCCTTTCTCCATCCCTTACAATGGTTTTTCCATAGTCACAAACATTCTGTATCCTTTATATCTTCCAGATGCATATCCAGCTGTAAACGGCTCAGGTTCTTTAAATCGATTTGCAATTTCAAATCCCATATCTTTTAAAGCATCTATTTTTTTCTTATTCCCTTTTACTGCAATGGTCACACCTACATTTGTAACTTCATTGCTTTTATTTGAGTCGAATCTTCCAAGTCTTAAATTCTCATCTATCTTTTTCAACTTTTCGTTCAGTTTATCTACTTCTTTCTGGTTTACATACACCATAATTTCGTCCTTTCTCCCGGCAATTGAATACCGACTTTTACATCAATATTCAATTGTCAAGGTGCTGTTTATTTGTTCCAAGTCAGGAGTTGACACGCTATCGTGCAGTCCTCCATGACTTCTGTATTAATGTTTCCTCTGTTTGGTTCTAATTCATCCAGGAATACACCATTTATGCAGCTATGCCCTATCTCACGTTCTTGCTTCGCTCTTCGCTCAAACACTTCCGGGAAATCTACCCGAATTTTATTCCAATATCCCATACCGCCTTTTACACAGCCGATGCAGTTATTGTTCGGATATCCCATGTCGTACATGATAGGTCTTGGAACACCAAGCTGATATGCTATTCCATGTGCTTCTTCTTTCGTCAGTCCATGTTCTATAAGTGGGAATTCGTGATCGTAATCGCTCAAAGCTTTGCAAACCCTGTCTGCTCTGTTCCGCTCATTTACGTCATATCCCCACACATAGATGTGATGATCCGGGTGCTCACGCTCCCATTTCATTCTCACTCTCTTTTTCATCCATTCAGTACACGGTGCGCCATATGGGGTGTTGATGCATCTTCTCTTTTCAATAACATCATCCACACTTTCATATTCGTCTGACTGTAAGATTGTTATCTTTCTTCCAAGCACTCTCTCGCAATCATGCAAGAATCTCAAGCTATCTGGATGCTGATTTGAAACGTGAGTATATATAATCTCATCTACATCCTTTGCTAAATAACACGCTACAAAACTGCTTATTCCTGTTGAAAACCAACATACTTTCATAACACCACGCTACAAATCCTGTGCGTGGATAGTCTGGTAATCGGCTTGGATTCATTATTAAGTGCTTACTTAGGCACAGCCACTCCGCCAAACTTTATGTATCAATTCACCATGCTAATTTTGATACAACCTCGGTTTACCGAGGATTCGTTATTCCTTTCTCAAATTTAAAATCATTTATGTTTCCTCAATACTCGATAAAATCAGTCAATTCCATCTGACCAACAACATTGTTGTCTTGCATCCACCATAGATAGACTTCTTCGCCTGTCTCCCATTGGGTTTCTAGCCCCTTTTCTTTTCGAACATCTAGCATTCTCCCAAACGCCCTAATATAAGACTGTTTGTATTTGGGAAAATCTGCAAATTCTTTATACCTCTTATTTCCTGCCATCGGACAACCAATACAACCAACACGATCATATCCACATTTGTACAACTCGCAGGTTTCTATGTGCTCTGAATTGATGAAATCCCATATATCAGAATCTTTCCAGTCAATGATTGGATTGACAACCATTTTCTTTCGTTGCATGCAATGCTCGGTCATTCGGCGTTTTGCATCGTTATCATTCATAAGCATAACCGTTGAAAAGAATTCTTTTGTTTTAATACTACTCCCTAACTTTTCAAATTCTGACCGCGATTGTCGCTTTTGGCTCTCATCCCATCGAACGCCTGTGGCAATATACCTATTAGGGCATCCGGTTTCTTTTAATACCACACAACAATATCTTGAAAATATCGTTGGCGGCATCAATTTTAATGGAATCAATTTCCACATCGTGATATGTTCGCCTTTATACTTTGGCATTTCTATTTCGCATTTAATTCCTTTTTCTTCCAGATTTTTAAATACTTTTCGTATATGTCGTACAGTTTGCGGTGCGTCTGCTGTGGTGTGGCTATTATGTACCTCAAATGGTATGCCCCCCCTACGAAAGAGTTCTAACATCACGTCAGAATCTTTCCCTCCGGAATATGTGCATACAAGTGGCTTTCCATAATGTTTCAACGAGAGATCAGATGCAAGTCGAATTCTCTCAATTGCTTTTTGCTCTAAATCCATTTATTTCTCCTATCCAAATGCTACCTGTCCGTTATTCTGCATATAAATCATCGGTGCAGCTTTACGCTCCATATCTCTCAATCAGCTCCTTATAATCGTCACAAATCCGAATATGATGCTTCTTTTCCAAATCATCCACCATTTCAGACAATGATGTTTTTCCGGAATTAATATCATTGATGTAGTTATTAATCCTCTTTATAGTCCTCATGTACCGTTTCCAACCCCATCCATGTAATTCGTGCATTACATAAAACAAGATTACGAAATTTAACACATCGGACCAGTTCTTTCCATCCTCAAATCCATCATCGTAGGCTTTCTTTTCCATTCCTTTAAGCTCTTTCTGGCAGTTCTGGATAGACTGTGCAAACATATGAGTCTGCTGATTTGTGTACGGGATGAATGCTTTCTTTTTCTGCTTGATTTTTAGCTTTCCCATCCGACTGCCCTCCTTATGATTCCTGTCAAAACGTCAAACTGTTTAAATAGTTGCTTGTCTTTGTGTTTTCTGGCTTTGATATCGCTCTCTGAATCATCTATCCAGTACTTACCGTCAATCAGATCTCCATTGTCTAAAATTCTGTAAAATACCCATTCAGAAATCCCAAACTGTTTCATTATCTCGGCACGGGTCATGGTATCTACGAATTGATTATCCACTGTGTAAATGTCATATAGTGGCATCTTTAAGCCTCCCTGCTAGCTCATACTTCTTATGCGACCCAGAACCATGTGATTTCAGTATTCCTTCATCCTCAAGACGTCTCAAATGTATTCGCACGCCACTTCTGCTAACACCAAGTTCTTCGGCAATCATTCCTGTAGATGGGAATGATTTATTTTTTTCTGCGTACATTACGATAAAATCCTGTATGTCTTTGTGAATCTGTACGCTTTCCATATGTTTTCTGTATCTAAAAGTGTCCATGTAATCACGATTCCTTTTCGTAATTCTTTTCATCAATCAAACTATTGAACTTCTCAAATGCCTTGATTGACACCTTGTTGTTCTGCTTCTCCGGCTTCAGTGAAACCTGCAAGTGTGTGTTAATGATGTGTGACAGCTCTCTGGCAAGAGTTTTCTTTCCCTGCTTCAAACCGTCGTAATAACCTTTTGCTGGTTTGTACTCGTCAATCTGTTTCTTGCCTGTTCCCTGAGAGCCGCCGGTCTTGTTTCTAAGCTGATATCCCTGATCCGCAAGTGCTTTGATATTACGTTGCTCTGCTTCATCAAGTTCATATTCTGGGCAATTAATAAATGACACATTCCACCCATGTGGATTTTTTTCTGACAACAATCCGTGCTTTTTAAGACTCAGATCAATGTGTTGTTGATGTCCTGCACTGTGTTGACACAATCTGGTGAGTATATGCTTCGCCTGACCGCAATACGCATATTTAAAGCCTTCTTCGTCGACTCTGATCAGAATGTAGATTCCACAATTATCATTCAGTTTCGGATTAAGTTTGAGCCACCTCTTTCGGTTCTCAGATTCGATTGCTTTTACCCGCTGCAAGTTCTTGTATCTATTATTCAAGTCGAATCACCTCTCAATCACACCCAGTGCATCCTTCGCAGTCATGTATCACCCAGTCTCCATTCTCATCTTTATGAAAGCATTTAGACATCTCTCCCCAACAAAGTTCATAGCACTTATAAGCTTCCTGAGAACCGTTTTCATACTCAGTAGGCGCATCTCCGATATCTTTTCCGGCAAGTAAAATTCTATGTCCTGCATTGTTTCCAGCGTCTTCATCTGCCCACCAATGTTCTACTTTCACATCTGGATATTCTTCAGAAAGTTTTCTGATTACCGGCTCTGGGTCTGACCACGCTGTGCTGAATTTAACACAATTATTTTCAATTTCATTATCGTACGAATTCCATTTTGTGCCCCAGTTATTTATACGCCAGTCGTACCATGAGGTTGCTCCATGCACAATCTTATTGGTTATGTACTGTAATCCCAGTTTTACTAATTCATCTTCGCTTTTACCGCAATTCAAAACTCTTTCCGAATATTTTTTATCGGTCATTGTCGGCGTTGTGTATGGTCTCTGAAAATCCCATCTTCTCTTTCCAATTTTTCTAATTGCCGCTTCGATTGCTATTTCTTCAATCATTCCTGACTCCATATCAAGACTTTTGGGCATTGGAATAAGTACTTCAAAATCAAAGAATTTTTCTCCTTCTTCATTTGTTCGAATGACTGGAAAGTTTTCTATTCCTTCCATCTTCACTACATTTCTAACATTGTTTGTCATATTTTTTCTCCTAATTAAATGGCAAATCCGGATCATAATCCGGCATACTTGAAACCTCTGGTGCTGGTGGTGGAACTGGTTCGCTGTTCTGATTCTGAACCGAAACGTTGTTCCGTCTGCTTTCTGCAAATTCGATTGAACTTACGATGCAGTTATTTTTGTAGACCTTCTCGCCCTTATCGTTCACATAGCAGCTTGTCCGCCAGCTTCCATGAATAATAACCTTTGTTCCTCTTCTCAAATATTTCTGGCAAAACTCCGCTGTTGCTGTTCTAAGAACTGCGCACGCGATAAAATCTGATTTTGGATCGCCGTCTCTCTTGTACATTCTCTGGACTGCCAGTAAGAAATTTGCAACTGGTGCACCGTCCGCCGTGTATTTCATCTCAGGGTCGGCAGTGAGCCGCCCTGTTAAAATTACGATATTCATTTTTCCTCCTTATCGGATTCTGAATCTTGATTTAGCTGTTCTTACAAAAATCACATTCAGTACGGCACTTTTCCCACTCATCCGAATGCTCTGCGTATCCATCCGTCCCATTCAAATATTTGTGTGTAAGCACATTCATACACCTTTCACAAGCTGTAGAAAAAATTACAAGCGCTTCCTGCAATGTGTAATCCCCGCTGTTCACCATTGCCATTATGACGTCCTGATTTCCACCGCCGATACTTGTGTGTAAATCAATAAGCGGTGTGATTTCCACTCCATAATCCCATTTTCTTCCCCAAGGCTGCCACCACTTTCTTACCTGACTGCATCCGCAAGCTGTGCAGGTATGACCTTTCATCCCTTTTATCAAGTCTGTATCCTTTTTCCAATATTTCCGTTTATGTTTACACGCTTCTTTCTGATTTTTACTATGTACCGTATAAATTTTTTCTGTTATTTGTAACGGAAAGCAGGAATGGTACGTTCTGGCTTCTTCTGGTGCTTCGAACACAGGATTATCTTCTGGCTTAATAACATTCCCTTTTCCGTCCTCACACCAAATCCCTAACTTTAATTTTGTTTTATCAATTTTCAACTCTTTCTCCTTTCAAAACGGACACAAATTCAAGTTAACTTCCAGTCCCGGTCTGGCAATCTGTACCAGAACATCATCCCCGGCGGCTTCCAGTATTTCTTTTTGCATCACTTCTGGGTTGCCCCATCCCTCTGACAGGTGGCATAGCGTTACGGTTCTGAGTGAAGCGGTCTTGTTCACTCGGATAATCTCTTTTACAGTAGATAAGCTGCTGTGTCCCCGGATGGAATGCTCATACTTGAATGAATCGTGATCCGGTGCATCGTCCAGATGGTTGCATTCAATAAGGAAGTGATTTATTCTCATGTTCTTGAATGAGAACGGCAAATATGAGAAGTCTGTCGCATATATCAGTCGTCCACATTCTTCGTGAGATATCAGATATGCAAAGTTCGGTGTTTTGTCGTGTGGCACGTAGAACGGTGTCACTTGGAATGAACCTATGTCCTTTGTTTTTTTTTCTGGCAAACCTATTATCAGCTCACCAGAGATTGTATTTATGCTTTCAACCGTTTCATCGTTTGTGTAGATTTGAATACCTGCATTTAGGACTTCTTTGCAGGACTTCTTATGGTCGCCTTAGCCATGCTCATGGGTCAGCAGGCATCCTGAAACATCTGATATCCTGTAGGAAATCCTTTTTAAAATCTCTGGGTATCTGCATCCACAATCCAGAAGTAAAATTTCACCAGATTCAGATTTAAGTGCGTAGCAGTTTCCCGGCTGACTTCCTGTATTTATTACTCGCATGAACATTTTGAATCACCTCGCTTTCCTTATTTGCTGTCATCTTGAAATTTGAATATTCCATCATCTCTTCATACAATGAATTTTTCATCAAGCGCATCCAATACACTCAGCAATTTATCCTGTGTCGAGTACATTGCCATCATATATGGACTCTGCTGTATTCCACCGGCAAACACCGCCTGTATGTAGTTGTCCGAAATAAGCAACGCTGTCATTTCATACGGAAGATTTATCTTTCCATCCTGTGATATAATCCTCATAGTTCTCACCTCGTTTTTCGAAATAATCTTTTATTGACTCGTAGTACGGGCAGTTTTCACACCGACCGATACAAGCCATATATTTCCCGAATTTTCCTGAGTCGCATCGATCAAAATTGATGCAGTCAAAGTACATCAATTATCATTCATTCTCCTTTCGGCTTCTAAATCCATACTTCTGCATAATTTTACGCAATTTCCATGAAGCATATGGTCTTTTACTGATCTGTATTTTTCTTCGAACTTTTCTTTTGACATCTTTCCGTCATTTACTGCCTTCACCCATCTTCTGACTTTCTTTTGTGTTTTTCTTTTCTTATCTCCACGTAGCTTCCTGATATATTTTCCATCATCAGTTATGTAATGATGAAACCCCAAATAGCAAAGCCCCATTCGCAACGGTACGATTTGTGATTTTGGATTTAATTCCAGATTAAGACTTCCAACCATCATCTGAATTGCTTGCAGGATTTCTCTAGCGTCTTCTTTTGTTTTGCAAATTACATAAAAATCATCATTGTAGCGTCCGTAATATGGATTCCCGAACTCAATTGTTATCAGCTGATCCAACGAATGCAAAAGCAGCAATGCGTATTTCTGGTTTACTTGATTTCCCAATGGCAAGCCCGGATTATCGGTGCTTTCAATAAATAAATGATTTAGCCACACTGTAAATTCATCATCAAAGTAATAATCCAAAACATCTTTCACGACCTCATGATCTATGCTGTAAAAATATTTATGAATATCACATTTTACAATCCATCCATTCAGGCCATTTCTTTTGTAAAAATCTAACATCTGGTCTCTTAATCCATCCATTGCCATATGTTGTCCTTTTCCCTGCTGCCCGGCGGTATTCCATTTGATCAGAATATTTTCAAGTTTTGGCGTGAGAATGTAATCAGAAAAGCATCTCTGAACCACTTTATCCTTAAATGCGCATGATTCGATCACTCTTTCTTTCGGCTCACGAATCATAAATCTGTTATATGGATTTATTTTGTAAGTTTGATTTTCCAATTGTTCCTTTAACATTTGTGTCCCTTCAAGAGACATATTAGAAAATCTTGCAGTCCCAGAATTAAATTTCTTTCCTGCTTTAACTCTTTTTTGAGACTCATACAAATTACTAAAATTTGCCATAATTTCTTTATCCATTTAATTTGTTCCTTTATATTTATCCATTTCGGAAAGGTTATGCATTTGCTTGTATCCTTTCTGATTTCAGCTTTTTGCTTACTCTGTCTGCCTGTGATACAGGTTGGGCGAACACCGTTATCGTTGTTGTAATCATTGTTGTTGATGTTACCAGAGGGCGAAACAACGGCTCTACAGTGCATAACCTGATTAATTACCTGTTCCTATCTTTTGTTCTCCAAGCAATAGTCATATGCTTTATATCACTAACCATTTTGCTCCAAGCTTCCATTCCGCCCATATTAATGATGTTAAGCTCATACGAAAGTTCAATATAATATGACAATTCATCACAATAAGTAATTGCTTTCGTTTGCAATTCCAGTCGATCTCTTTTATAGTCTTTTAAATCTGTACGATTTGCTTCGTATAGCATTTCATATATTTCTAAGGCTTTATTCTGCATTTTATCTACTAACGAAAATCTATATTTTTTCGGATATCGTCTGGCATTACTTGTTACAATTAGTGTATGTTTTGATAATTGTTTTGCTTTTTGGATCACTTTTAAGTCTTCATTTGCCATTATTTTTCTTTTCCTGATTCAAAGATAGAAGAAGAAAAGATACAAACTGGGCGAACACCGTCATCGTTGCGGTAACCATTGTAGTTGATGTTACCAGAGGGCGAAACAACGGCTAATGATGCGCTACACCCATTTTTTGGAGTGCTCCATGGTGTAATCAACCACCACCATTTGTTCGCGTTTGGCAAAAATTTTCGATATTTTCTATATTCATCAACAGTAAGAAGCGATATTTTATCTTTGCATGTCCCATATTCCGTCTGGCCGTCCAGAGAAATCAAGTCACGATCAAATTCACTGACTGCATCTTCTCCAAGTTCATCCGTAATCTTTTTAAGGAAGACAGTATTTAGCTCATTTCTCAGATCACTCGAAATCCAGTTACTTGAACTTGAATCAAATTCTCTGATTTTTCCTTCAAATCCATTCAAGATGGAAAAATAACCTTTTTCTGTTTTATCCAGAATCAGCCATTTCATGCCTGCAAGTTCAATAACTTTTCCGATTTCTGGCGATTCGATATGTTTTTTCTTATAATCTGCAAATTCTTTATTTAGCCGAGATAATTCATTCTCAAAATATTTTAGATTTTTATCCATCTTCATTCCTCCACTTTAGATACAAAGATATTAGATTTTAAGATACAAACTGGGCGAACACCGCTAACGTAGTAGTAATCATAGTTGAAGATGTCACCAGAGGGCGAAACAACGGCGATTCTGCTAACCCATCCGCGGTCTTCCGCTGACCATGGTGATAAAGTCCAGTACCAATCGTCTAATTCTTTGTTCGGAGTAATGTCCGTATGCTCCCGTGCTTCATCGAATGTGATAGGTCTGATTTTGCATTCAACCGTTCCGATATTCTGTCCGTCTACTGTAATAATATCCGCTGTATGCTTTTCGATATTGTCAGCACCGAATTCCTCTTCGAATTCTTTCAGAATTTTAGTATCGCACAGCTTCTTTACATTTGATTTCTTATAGTCTGCGCTATCGCCGAATTTCACGTTTTTCTCAACTAAATCAAGAGAAATGATTTTCGTAGTGTTCCCATGCTGCTCCAGCACTTTATATGTGTGTTTTCCGTTCATTTTAAACATATCTCCTCGTTTCAAGGTAGACAGCTCGACTTTTTCGGATTCCTCCTGTTTTTCCAAAAGTTTTACTAATTCTTTTGCTTTCTTCAAAATTTCATTATTCATTTACATTTCCTCCTGTTTCATAAAGTCTGGAATCTCAGCTTCCTGTTTGCCTGCTGCCTGAACTGGTTCTTTCTCGGCGGTCTTTACGACTTCTGTGACTGTCGGCTGTTTGGGCTGTTCCTCGATTGCCACCGGCTCGTCTGGGATAAATTCTTCGGCATTGGCATTCTGCTCGATTTCTTCCTGCACTTCTCTGTACGTAGCGTCCATCATGTTATATTCGTAAGCCTGTACTGGATTGTCCCACCTCTTAGGAATAGACTTCATAATATTGTTTCGCATCTTACGAATAATCATTGATTCTCTTGACTGCGTTTCGTAATAAGATGGAGAAATATATGGTCTTAATTCCTCACAATCAATGATTGCTTCAAGTTCTCCAATATCAGCGACCTTTTTCATGATCTCTTTTTTCTTTGCTTCAATCTGGGCTTTCTGCGCATCTGTAGCTTTGTATCTATCTGCACAGATTCCAAAAGTTTCATTCTGGAGATTGTTCTTGATATGTGCTGCAAGATTCTTCAAAACATCTGCTCTTTCGCAAGAAAGATATTCAATGTGCCCGTCTTTGTACTGAATCGGATATACGATACGAACCACCTTACCTACACCAGATTCTTCCCATTCCGGCGGCGTAATTTCTACACCTCTATGTCTCGGCGGTGTATATTTGTCGCCCTCTCTAACTTTCCAGTATGGGAATACTTTGGCTACATTGACACCATATCTACTTACAAGAGCGTCGTTTCCGTCACCCTCGATCGCAAATTCAACTTTCTTTTCCCACTGTGCCGGTTTTCCCTTTCCTGCTACGTTTACATTTCTAATCTGGAAATAGCACTCTCTCGGCTGTGCGTTTGCGTTCAGCTTTAATGCCGCTACTTTCTGCATAACGGATTTTAAGTTTGATGTATTTACCGCTTTCATATCAGTCCCACTTTCGTGAATCATCTGATAGATAGCTGCCATCGCTGACACTACGCATTCCTTTGAATAGGAATCGAACTCCATTCCTCTTGTCTCTAAATCCTCCTTCATCAGATCAACATAACTGTTTGTCCACACCGAAAGGTTTGTGCTAAATGTTTTTGTTTCTGCCATTTTTTATATCTCCTTTTCTTGGTTTTATATTTCCAACTCTTCGCCCTGCTTCTCTGTTCTTTGCATTTCCGTAGCCATTCGTTGCGTTACGTTTCCGTTGCAACTCATTTCCCAGCCGCTCCATAGCCAATCTTCTCAGTACTGAGCCTTTCCATAGCTGTTAGATTTCTTCCCACTTGAAACGGCCTTTGCCTGAATTTCGCCACTGCCCGATACCTCTCAGTTCTCCGTAGTCAAGCCACTCTTTCACAACTGCTTCATGGCTGTCGCATAAACATTTGATTGTGAATTCAATCCAACTTCCAGCAGGAATGCTCTCGCTATTTGCCAGCGCAATTCTCTCTCCCTGTGCTGTCTGACCTCTCAGCGGTCTCTGGCAAGTGCTCATCTCACCGTCAAAATGAATTGGAATCTTGCGTTCCTCTACGAAAATCAGACCGTCAATTTCCTTTTTGTAAGCCTTGATTTTCGAGGATTTTGAACCTGTAACCTTTCTGAGCATTCCGCAAGCATCTTTGAAGAAACCTTTAATCTGGTAGTCCCAGTAAATCGGAACGCCATTGTCTCTTGGGAATACCGTCATTGTTTTCTCAACAACTTCTTCCACGCCAATCGCCGCCACTTCTTCTTTTCTTGTTGGTGCGTCTGGTGCATTTGAAGCAATAAATGCTTCGTGGATTTCCGGGTTTGCACTTGCTGTTCCTAAAATTTCCTCTAAAAATGTTAATCTTACTTTTAATTCTTTCACTTAACTTTTCCTCCAAACTTTTTCAACTACGCATATCCGCGCTATTCCATTGCCTTTCGTTGCTTCGCTTTTCCTTTGCTTAACCACGCATCACATCTCTGTGCGATTCCATTGCTTTGCTATCCGTTTCACTTCATATCAATGCTATTCTTATCCTTCGCGATTCCACTCTGTTCCATGCTGTTCCATTTCAACACTGAGCAATTCTCTGCCCCGCCTTTGCTCCTCTGCTCTGAGCTCTTCCGTAGCCTTGCACATGAATCAATTTTAAATCTCCGTCACCGTCATCTCACCCTCAGCAACTTTCAAGAATATCAACTGCGCATCAGCTTTAATTCCTGCCAGACTGCCGTTATCCAGCTCTGCCGCATAATCCGCAAATAATGGATAACTTACGCCATAAAACTTCTGCAATCCGTCGATAATGGCAATCTTTCCTTTCATGGAGAGTGCTGTATTGGCGTTCCCGATCAGTTTCTTCCAGTTACCGTCCTTGTCCTGTGCATACCAGATACAAGCATCTACGACTTCGCCGTTTTTCTGGGTGTCGAATAGCTTCACCTTAACCCCGTCAAAGTACTGGTTCACCGCATCTTCAAGGGCTGTATTCTTCGCCATGCTGAGCGTTTTTAGCTCGTCCAAAATCATCTGCGCATTGGCTTTCTTCTGGGAATATTCCTTCCTGCTCGCTTCCAGTTCCTCAATCTGTTCGTCGATTCGAACGTTATTGTTGGCTTCTCCGATTTTCTGATTGACTGCTGCCAGTTCCTCTTTCTTGGCTTTCAACTGCTCATCGAGCTGTTTCTTGGCTTCTTCACCATCGTCCAGAGATGCAAGTTCCTGTTCTTTTGCCTTGATGTCTGCCAGAATCTGCTGATACTCAGCGTTCTGGGATAAGTCCGGTTCTGCCGGGATAGCTTCCAACTCTTTGTTCTTTTCATCCAGAGAATTTTTGATCTGCTCCAATCTCTCAGTCAGTCCGGCAATCTCGGAAGTAAGAGTTTCTTCCTTCTTGTGTGCTTCTTTCATGTCGGCAGATGCCTTATTGCCAGTCTGGATAATCTCATCAAGTCTGCGTTTCTTGTCCTCTTCCCATTTTTCCTTGGCTTTTAACTGCTGTCCGATTCTTTCCTGCTTCTTCTGTTCGAAACTTGCTTTTAATTCATCAACCTTTTCTGCCGGAAGTTCCTGACCGCAAGTCGGGCAAATGGTATCAGCTTCGTTAAATTCCTCAGCTTCAATCTTTTTCAGTTCTGAATTATCCCATTCAGAATCCTTAACCTTCGGATATTCCGTCCGAGAATCCTGCAAGGTTTTGAGAATGGTTTTCTTCTTTTCTCTAAGTGTTTCAAGCTCAGAAGTCTTAGCAAGCAGTGAGCCATATGTAAGGTTTCTTTCAGACTGTAAAACGTTGATGCCCCTTTGAACCGTTGTTCTGTGGTCCGAAATTTCTGTATTGATATCTAATTCAATTCCACCTTTTTTTGCTCTCAGGTTTGCCAGCCCAGTTTTGATCTCTCCGGCACGTTCGTTCCCGGTCTTTGAAATCTGCTCCTCAATCCCGGAGATTTCTTTTTGCAAGGCGTTCTTCTGTAATTCCAGTTCGGCGGTATCGTAATCAACTTTCAACTCTTCTTTGTCTTTGATTTCGCTTGGAATTTCTTTCAGTCTCGTTTCGGCTTTCTTTAAATCCGTTTTTGCACCAGCTTCAATTTCTGCTACTGTCTTCGCCTCAGTTTCCATCTTTGTAACGATGTCTTTGCACTCAGGGATAACCTTTGCGATGGCTAAATCTGTCTCGCCTTCTTTATCTGGCATTGAAAGTAATACAGTTCTTGCATCCTTATCCTTTACGCCTGCAAAAACATCAATATGTGCCAAATTCAAGAAATTATCGAAATCAAATCCTCTTTTTTTCATTGCATTCTGGAATTTTTCTTTCCCCATCTTCACATCATTTACAACAAATTCATTTGATAACGAAATAGCTCCTGTCTTGCTTTTTGGCTGTTTCTGGTACTTGGAAACGCTTACTGGCTTTCCGTCAATCACAAGGTCGACATCGACTCTCGGCAGGCATTCCCTGCCATCATCCGGTCGGATATCCGGGTTGCTTCTCAAGCTGTAATCCTTATCGCAGAACACCCACATGAACGCATCTGCCAGTGTGGTCTTGCCGCATCCGTTCTGCCCGGATACAATTGTTCTGTGCCCGAATGTTACTTTCTTCTCTGGCTGGCCTTTAAAGTCAGTCAGCGTCATTTCCTTTAACTCTACCTTTGCCACTTATAAAACCTCCAATTTGTCTACATATACATATATCTGTTCCTGTGAATCGCATCCTGCTTTCTCGTAACTATGAAATCTTCCTGCTACCTTTACTTTTTGTCCCTTCTTTAATTTCATCGCCATATCTGCATCTTCGTTCCATAGCTGGCAACATATACTGTCAAATCTTTTGATATTTCTTTTGACATTAAGAACAATTCTGGTAAGCTTCCGTTTTTCATTTTCCGCCTGAATAACCGGGTCAAATGCGATTTCGCCGATCAGATAAACTTCATTTGCGTCGTTTTCTTCTGGCTTGTCCAGATACTTAACATCCATTGCCCTGACATGGCTTAATGTAATTTTGCGTCCTTTGTCAAAGACTCTTCTGCTACGCATTTCGCCGATTACAGAAACAATATGTTCTGTACCTTTCCGGCGCATTTCTTCCGGCACAATCACCGGGAGAATATCGTAAATAGGATTACCTTTTCTGAATATAATCATGTCTCCAATGTACATCTTCCTGCCGCCATATTCTTCGTGTGAGAAAGCAAATCCTGCCGGGATATCTCCGGACAAAAGTACTTGGTTCTCGTCACGCATTTCCATTTTCTAAATCACCCTCTTTCAAAATTCTTGTCAGCATCAGTGCAAGTGTTACGACCGTTTCTCTAAGATTCTGATTTTCTTTCTTGAGATCAGTGATAATCTCGCTTGCAAGTGTCTGGTTTTCTGGTTTCTGTTCGTTGGATGTGTGTAATTTTGACATAAAAAATGCCCTCCTAATTATTTATTGATAAATACAGGAAGGTGTGGTATACTTAACCTGTATTTAACTTACCCAATTAAGTTAGATACGTGGCTCTGCGCGGTATGGTGGTACCCGCAGGGCTTTCTTACGCTTCTGTCTCTAAATCTAATCCAAGCATAGCTGCGCATACGCGTTTTTCCAACAGTGATGTAGATGTTGTTCTCAAATACGCTTCAAACGCCTTTAATCTTCCAACCAATTCCGCATATTCTTCAGCTACTGTCTCGGCTCTGAAATCCATTTTGTCTTCTTTATTCTCCATGGTTTACCTCCTTGCAATACGGACACGGGTTTTCAATCAGCAGTCGGTTCAGATGTTCTCTGGCTTTTACCGTGTTTTCTTCTTCCTGATAGCCGCCATCTACGATGGAATATGCGGTAAATCCGCTCTTATTAATGCTAATGCCTGCGATAGTTCCAGACTTGCAATTCGTGATGCTGAAAGCTACTCCTACATCCGTTTCTCTCTGCACCCGGCGGCACAACTGGTACAACTCATCTACCGTCTTGTCAAAGTCTTTCATTTGAACAATCCTCCAAATATTAAATTTGTAAGTTCTCCTGCCAACGCTGCCATAACTTTTTCGCTTTCTTTGTGAAGTTCCTCTTTAGTCAAGAGACCGATTCTGACCGAATCTTTAATCTTTTCATCGGCATCTTCCTTGCTAAATCCATTATCAATAAGTCTTTCTTCTAAGGCATTAACAATTTCCGCCAGTTCTACTCCTGCGTCAACTACTGAACCTTTAATCTCAACAACGCCTTTATCACATTTAATCATTTTCTTTTCCTCCACTTTCTTAATCTCTCAAAAATACTCTGTTTCTCTGGAAACTTGTTTTGAGATTGTTTCTTCTCTTCCGGCTCGCTTTCATCCGCAAAAGCTGTTTCAACAAGTCCCAAAATTACTTCTTTTGCCTGATGCCCCGGCATACCCATCTTTTTCATCAGCATATCTTTCAGCGTCTCTGTTGTTGCTATGTAGTCAACCATCGCTGTTGTATCGTTTCCGGTTATCCGGCAATATCCATGTTCTACTTTAATCATGCTTCACCTCGTCCGGGTACAAAATAATAAATGTTGTGATTCCTGCCGCAAGACTCACGATTATCGGGTCTGCAATACTATCAAACCGCCAAAACGGCAAGTACGGAATCATTACGGCAATGATGGTTGACAGGATTAATGCTTTTGCCATTTTCATATCCCTCCGATTTTTTATGTGGTATACTCTCCTATAGGAAGGAGGTGGGTATCATGAAAAATTTTGACGATTTCTTAAAGACAGTCGATATGAATAAATTAGTGTCTCCGACTGTTGATGTAATTGAAAATTCAGATAATCCTATATCTGCTATTTCGGCATTATCTACTTCAATTGCAGTGAATCTGCTTCGTCAGTATCACGAATGGATTTCTGAATCGCAGAACTAACTCCGCTTGTAACGCATTCGGTAATTGTCTTTCCAAGGATGTTTGCTGTGTGCGTTACTTTTTTTGTTGTCGTAGGCGCAACTTCTTTTCGAATAGCTTTAAGCTCTTCCAAAATCTGTTTGAGTAATGCATTTGTTTCTTTCATATCTCCCTCCTACATTCTTATTTGAGCATTACAGTCTCGAATCATAATCTTTGTATTTGCACATGGCGTCCATTCCTTGATGTACTCGACTGCTTCCTGATACCTCAGTTTTGGAATGTTGTTCCGGGCATTTACATCAAAGTAAGTTTTGACATCCCGGTTGCACTCTGCAAATACTTTCTTCCCGATCTCATCGTAAGCATTTGTTTTCTTCCCACCTAAAGCTTCGATCACGACTCTGGAAACTAAATCTCCAAGGTATCTCTGCTGTCCATAATCAATTGTCATGGTGCTTTCAAGCTTCTCAATTCGTTCCTCATGGTCCTGATTGCCCTGAGCCAGTAACTGAATCTGTTCTGCTACGGTCATCGGTTTCTGGTATGAACCCGTCTTGCGGATTGCTGGGAGAACTTCGCTTGTTACCCAGTGCTTGAACCTCTTGGCGGATTCTAACTTGCTTCCGAAGATGAGTGCGTATACTCCTGATTCGTTGATTACTGTCTGATTTGGGTTGCCTTTATTTCCGTCGGAAATCACGACGGTATTTTTATCATCACCATCTACATGACGACTTAACGCGTCTCTGGTATTTGAATATCCCAGTGCTGTTGCTACATCTTTCCCAACAAACCACGGTTCATTGTCAATTGTTACTGTTCGGATTTCCCCGAACTCTTCTGAATTAAAGATCTGTAAGTTATTCATTTTTCTCCTTTCTGTGATATACTCCAATTAATATAAAAATGGAGGTTTGCCATTATGCTAAATACCGTTATTAAATTTGTTGTAGAAAATAGGTCTTTACTTACAACCATTACTGCAATCGCAGGATTTGCTCTTTCTCTATCTCAATTTGTTTATTCGCTTTGGAATAAGCGAACAAATATTTCTGTTTCATTAGAAACACTGCGTACTTCGAACGTGGAAAACGAACAATCTGTCAAATTAGGTTTAATTTTTCAAAATAATTCATCTTCTCCTATAATCATTACCAGAGTTTCTTTGCTCTTGAATCATCGCCGCGTTTTATATCCATGTGTTCTAACTCACAGATGGGTTGCTGAACGCTATCACCCTAAGCACAATGAAACAGATATTCCTATCACCGAAAGAATATTTAGTGCAGATTTTCCAATTTCTTTGCAACCATCGCAGGGAACATTCGAAATTATCCTGTTTGACATTCCTATTGATGTTAAATTGAGCAAAGATTTTATTACATTAAAAATCATTACAAATAAAAAGAACAAAACGTATATTCTTCAAGTACCAAAGGAAAATAAAGACTTACTTTCGATTTAGGAAAAAGTTAATTATGCTTAAAATGATTCCTGCAGTAGAAAAGAAAAGTGCTACATCATATAAATCCATTTAATTGCCTCCTTTCCAGTTAAGAGCTTTCTTTCTTATCAAAATCATCATCTTTCTTATCTGAAAGACTTTCTACTTTTCCAAGAATGTAGCCCTTATCGAAATCTGACATTTGCTAATGGACGGTTAGAATGTCCTTATGCGAGTTTGACTGGGTGTTGCACTCACCCGGACCAATGTTCTGTATTGAAGAACCCAGACAAGTAATGCATAATAGTTGGCTCTCTGAAATATGGGAGCCTATTCTGTTGAAAATTCTGTCATCCACGGTAAATCCTTAAACTTAATTCCTTCAATTTCTCCGACGCCTTTCTGTTTTACCTGTAATACCTTCAAATCTGTGGACAAATTCAAAGCATTCAGATCAATTGAAAGAATAGGAGCAGAATTACCAACTCCCTGTTTTAATTCAAAACTTCTTACTCCCTCAAGTTTATGACCGTCTACAAGGATTTCTGTGAAGATTCCTTTTTCGCTGTCCACCTGACGGATTTCGATTTTAGATGTTTTCATGTTTTTTCCCTTTCGTAAAACACTGAACGCAATTTTGCGTTGAGTCATTGAGTTTTCTTTCTTATCTACCTATAATGTATTTACAGGCACCGCCATGCCGAGTAAACGAAAGGAGATAAAAATTTGCTGTTATTACCACATATAGATGGTTTTTATCAATCCGGCGAAAAGGTTTCCGAAGCCTCAGTATTTGTATGCAATAACTGTGGTTCTAAGAGGACTGTAAAGCCCGGCAAAACCATCCCTAAATGTTCAAAATGTAACGACTACACCTACTGGTTCAAAATCGTAACGCTTTGATTGCTTTCAATGTCTGCGAACATTGTTTCCGGGTGGTATTCATCCTTTAAATCACTGTTTGTATAGTCGATGGATTCCACTTGGAAGCAGATGTTTGATCCATTTTCAGTATTAAATACTTTCAAGTACTGTTTCCCATTTTTTGAAAAGCACATTACTCTTGTTTTATCTGGGATTCTTACAATCTGCGGTGCGAATAATCTTTTTAAAAACTGTTTCAGCACATTTACGACTCCTTCCTTATAAGAAACTTCTCTGAGCATTCGCGTTATCAATGCGGTCTTTCAGATACATTGGCAGATCATATTCGTTTATGATTTTTATTGCCATATCGCATTGGTTTCTTTTAAACGCTTTGTATGTATTTACGCCGAACTCTCTGCGAAGCTGTGCGTCAATGTCGCTGTATACAAGCTGTCGTAATGAATTGTCTTTGTATGCTGGTGCATCTTTACCGCCCAGTATCGGAACCACTTTCTGGTTCTTTGCTTTTGTGATTTTCTGACATTCCAGCGCAAGCAACGGCATATCTCTTTTGAATTCCTGCAAATCATCATTGACAGCATCAATCTTTTCTTTAAGTTCGATGTTTCCCTGTGCAAGAATCTGGATTTTATCGTCCATAGTCCATGACGGTAATTTGGGTTTCTCGAAGTACTCATCCACCAGTCTGTCATATACTTCCCATGCCTTATCTGTGTTTAATGATTTCGCATGGAGGAACGCGCCTTTCTCTGTCCAGAGGTAAAGTTTATTGAGGTTGCTTGGCAAATCGTGATTTTCACGAAACGCTCGAAGTTCATATCCTGTCAAACAGATATAGTGTTTTCCATCAATATATCTATCTTTATTGTGATTAAAGTTGTACGAAACGACTTTCGTATCAGTTCCGTACGCTTCTGCAATCTGCTGTGTAGTAAGAACTCGGATGTTCTTATATTCTATTATCGCTAAGTTACTCATGTATCTCCTTTCTACTTATTTTCTGGAATCTTCGGTTCAAGAAACTTATCAGTTCCAACAGATAATGCTCCACAAATTAATTCGTATTCATCGAAATCTAATCTGCGATTTCCGTTAAGAGAAAGATTGAGTTTTTGAACAGGAATGCCCGTTTTGCTGGCAATGAATGTCTGTGTTATCCCGTTACTTTCAAGGTATGACTTAATTTTCTTACCAACACACATTTCCTTTTCTCCTTTCTGTTTTGATTTCGTTCTCATCGAACAATTACAGTATAACTTCGAAATATCCGAATGTCAAGAAGAAATTTCGAGAATTTCGAAATTATTTTATTGACAGTTCGAAATTTCTATATTATTATTAGTTATGAAGGGAGGAACCGATAATGA
>ERZ1034865.310-NODE-310-length-32683-cov-41.247456_pt1 | contig 32683 bp, 46 predicted proteins | sample MGYA00520632_ERZ1034865 | MGnify/ENA primary metagenome ERZ1034865 (study PRJEB33766, sample SAMN09781738) | gut metagenome | biome: gut microbiome | host: Homo sapiens | place: Madagascar | study: EMG produced TPA metagenomics assembly of the PRJNA485056 data...
AACCTAACTTTTTGCTTGACATCCCTTTCCGCCGGTGGTATTATAATGTTAGATTGAGGCGCCGCTTGTCCTTCCTATGGAGGAACGAATAAACGCCTAAAGCAAATAAAAATACCCACGCAGACGGGATCATGGAGAAAAACGCCCAGGCGATACCGTAAAGGACGATGTTTGCAATTAACGGAAGCCGTTCTCCTGTAGTGCCGTTACGAAGCCAATGAAATTCAAATGGCCCGGCTGGGCGGCTTTCCAGCAACACCCACCCCACAATGGAAAGCCAAAATATCCCCGTTGCAATTGCAATAATTCGTTTATTTCTTCCCGATGGTTCCATCTCAATCCCTCCTGAGGTGTTATTTATGCAAGAACGCCAAAATATCCCCGATATGCTCCACAAGGAGCGTGACCCCTGCGACAGCCAGCGCCTTGAAAAGCTCGAAAAGAAGGTCCGCACGCTTTACACGCTTTTCTTCGGCTTTCTTCTCGGCCACTTCCTCGGCCTGCTGCTGTTTCCGTGAAGCATCCGCCAACGCTTTGGCGTATTCTTCAAATTCCCTCTGCACCGCATATCACCCCTTACCCCACCAACATACACCAATTCACACCAACACGCAATCACGAAAAGGAGAATCAACATGAAAGAACTGAAAGTAAAGCTCACCTTCACCGAACCCATCCTCGGCACGTCCCCCGCCAACCCGGAAATCTACCGGGAGTTTATCGGCTCCAAGTCCCCCGATGCCGCCACCGTGGAAGAGGAAGTCTCCGCGCTGGGCGCTGACGCCGTGGCGGAAAAGGCTATGACGGTGTTTCCCCGGACGGAGAACGGAACCCCGTTCCTGTATGACTATCAGATCAAGGGCTTTTTCAAGGACACCTGCGGCGGTCTCCGCAAGGTCAAGGGCACCGCGTCCGAGAAGATCAAGGCTTACAAGAAGGAGATCGACAAGCTGATCTTCCCGGAGCCCCGCGTGATCCCGTTGGAGTTTGACGGCCCGATTGGTGAGTGCCAGCGCCCCCTGAGAGCGCAGACGGCGCAGGGCGAGCGCGTCAGCCTTGCCATGAGTGAAGAGATCCCCGCAGGCGCTACCTGCGAGTTCCGGGTGGTCTGCCTCTGCGACGATCATGAAAAGGCCGTCCGGGAATGGCTGGACTATGGCCGCTTCTCCGGCATCGGCCAGTGGCGGAACAGTGGGAAAGGCCGGTTTGTCTGGGATGAGATTCAGTAACGCAGCGGAATGGCAACGCGGGGCAATGTAACGCAACGGAAAGGCCCGGCCCGGCGGTGATTTGCCACGGAACAGCACAGCAGTGTGGAGACAAGCAGCGGCATAGCACAGCAGCGAAACGCAACGGAATCGCATCGAGGTGCTACGGAAGGGCCGTGAATCGTTCAGCAGAGCAAAGGCAAAGCGTCGAAATGCACAGCAAAGGCAATGCACAGAGGAGCAATGCCATGGAGGGGCGAAGTTGTGTACTGCTAAGAACAGCAACGGAATGGAATAGATTAGCTCGGCAGTGCGGCGGCTTAGATTAGCTATGCCCCGCCCCATCAATCGCAATCACGACAAAACAAAAGAAGGAGGCCCCTATGGAACATCCAGCATATCGAGACAATCTCGAACAAATCCTCGCCTTTACCGGCGGGCGGCAGCTTCTGAACATCAAGGACGTCAAGGCGTTCACCGGCATCCGGGATCCCCGCACCGTCAGGAAGTACTACCCCATGGACGCCAGCGGCCATATCTCCGCCGCCACCTTCGCCCGGCAACTCTGTGGAGGTAAAAAATGAGCAGCTACAACAGCATCGCCCGCAGCCGTCAGGCCCCGGAAACACCCCACCGCCCGTCACTGGGCACGCGGGGAACATGGCCGTTTCAAATTGAGGGTGACCATCCCCGCTTGAAAACCGGCACCGTCACTTACATCAACAGCCTGCACCGCTGGTTCCTCGTCAGCTTCGACGATGGCCACCGTCAGTGCTATCACTTTGGGGCGGTTTAGCTATGGATACAACAACATACGTTTTCATGCTGATCGGCGTGGCCACCGTCGCCGCGTGGCCCCTGCGGATCGTGGATTTTATCGAGAGGAGGCCCCGCCGTGAAAAGAGATAACCGCACACGGGAGGAGCGCCGCCGGAGCCGGGCCGACTTCTCCGCCTGGGTTTCCTTCGGCTGCTTTCTGGGCCTGTTGGCCCTGGCTCTGGCTTATATCCTGGGGGCGGTCTGATGGGCCGCCGCCGTCAAATGAAAGAACTGCCGCCCTGCCCCCGCTGTTGGATGTACGGCGGCAAGCGGATGGTAGCCACGGGGAACGCGGATGGCTTCTTCGTCCTCTGTGATTCCTGCGGCTACCGCACGAAAAACTATACGGACATCGCCCATGCGGTCCGTGTCTGGAGGGAAACTCAGCTATGACAAGGAAAAATTACCCAATCTGCGAACACTGCGGCCACCCAATGAACCCCGCCGCGGAGGATGACTGTGACCGGCTCTATGTGTTATCAACCGGCGAGCTGTACTGCCCGTCCTGCTTCAAGGATTACCTGTTGAACGAACTTGATAGCAACATGGACCTGTTTGCCGACGCCCTCGGCATCCCGGTTCTGTATACGGAGGGTCCCAATGCTGACATTTGACGAGGCCACCCACACCTACACCCTTGACGGCGTAAGGCTGCCCAGCGTCACCGAAGTCACCCGCTTTTGTGCTTATGACTACAAGTCAGACCGGCCATGGCTGGCGGAGGCTGCTGCCCGCCGTGGAACCGCCGTCCACGAAGCCTGCGCCCTCATCGACTACGGTGAGGAGCCGGAGGAGACCCCGGAGATCGCCGGATACCTGAAAGCCTACCGCCGGTTTCTCAAAGACTGGAAACCGGAATGGAAGCTGATTGAATGTCCCATAGCGGACCGGAATATGAAGATGGCCGGAACGATGGACCGCTTTGGCATCATCCATAATGCCCCCGCGATTCTGGACATCAAGACCGGCCAGCTCCATGACGCCGCCCTCTCCGCCCAGCTCACCGCCTACAAGATGATTTTCTCATGGGACCCACGCTGCGGTTACGGGAAAATTCAATCGCTCTATGCCTTGACACTCTCAAAGGACGGCACTTATGAGCTGCGCCATGTAGAACCAAATTCGAATTTGGTGAACGCCTGCCGCACCCTCCATAAAGCCACAGAAAGGAAGAAACGCACATGAATGAACTCGCCCTGTACCAATACAACGCCGCTGCCCTGACGGTGGCTCCCGTCCCCCGCTCCGGCAATTACACCATCTGCGCCCCAGATGGAGCGCCCGCCATCCTGAAACGCGGCATCGACTTCGGCATGATCCGCAAGAAGAACGGCGACGCCATGACGAAAAACCCCACCCTCTTCAAGTCCGGTGCGGAGAAGGTGGCCGTGGCTTACGGCCTCTGCCAGCGCTACACGCTGGAAAGCAAGCTGGAGGACATCGAGCACGGCTTTTTCTACTTCCTCGTCCGCTGCGACCTTATCAAGATCTATGACGGCAAGGAATACGTCATCACCTCCGCCTACGGCTCCGGCAATACCCGCGAGGGCCGCACCGGCACCCAGTCCCCCTATGACGGCGCCAACAGCGCGGTCAAGATGGCCCAGAAACGCGCCCTGGTCTCCGCTGCCCTGTCCCTCGGCTGCGTCTCGGATATGTTTACGCAGGATATTGAGAGTGACACCGAGGACGGCAGCGCCTACATGACCAACAAGGACCCCAACGCCCCCATTACCGCCGCGCAGGTCAAATTCTTCTATTCGGCTTGTTCCCGCCACGGCCTGACGAAGCAGGAGGCGAAAACCCTCTTGAAGTCCCACGGCTATGACAGCGCCAGCAAGGTACTCAGCAAGGACTTTGACGCCCTGCTGGACGCGCTGGAGCCGAAGGAGGATGCCTGATGTTTATGAACGGACTGCCCACCTACAGCAAGGAGGGCAAGCAGCTGAAAACCGGCCTGATTGTGGGCCGCGCCGCCAAGGACGGCCAGATCTACGCCACCCGGAGCGGGAAGGAGGTCGGCTCCGTCTCCGTACCGGCCTACGATAAGCAGGACGGCACCACCGCATGGCTCACCGTCAAGGGCTGGGGCCATTGGGCACGGCTCCTTGCCAATGTCCGCAAGGGCGATTCCGTATTCGCCGTGGGCCGCGTAGAGAGCCACGACTATGAGGGCAAGACCTATAACGATCTGCTTGCAGATTACGTCTGCGTCTCTGCAAGCACCGCTGGGCAGACCACCGCCCAAAGTGCCTATGCCGCCCCCGCCCCCACTGATAATTTCGCCGAAATTGAGGATGACGGGAAACTTCCTTTTTAACAGCTTTGCCGTGTGTGTCTAAAGAGTGATGACGGGCGGATGCAAGCAAGCCGCAGCACGATCACCGACATCCCCGGCAAAAGAAAAAGCCCCCCCACACCCCCCTAAAAAGAAAATATATATATTTCTCTTAGGGGGGGGAGATAGATGTACAACAGAAGTACTACAGAGGTTCTACATGAAAAGAGAAGATATCCAGAAGCTGTTTAACCTGATAGAAACCCTCTATCCCAGTGCAAAGAAAAATCCCAGGATCCCCGCAGTACTGGAAGCCTGGGCGCTTGTATTGGAGCCGTGGAGCTATGAGGACGCAAAGCAAGCAGTCATTATTCGTGCCAGGGAAAACCGCTTCCCGCCGGACGCTTCCGAGCTTGTCCCCTACCTACCGAAACCGGAACAGCCTTCGGAGAATGCTCCAGAACCGGCGGAACCAACCCCCGCCCAACTGGAAAAGTTCTATGTGAAATACAAAGCCCTGCATAAGCGGTGGAAAGCCGCAGGCATCCCCACCCCCTCCGAGGCAAAGAAGCAGGGGATGACTTATGCGGGCTGGGAATCGATAGCGAAAGGAGCTGGTGTGTAATGGCCGCAAATATTAAGCTGTCGGACTGCCTCATTGCCCCCCACAGTCAGCCCTGCTGGGATTGCATGAATGCCTGCGGCGGCTGTTCATGGTCCGCAAAAGGGGAACCCGTCCCCGGCTGGAAGGCGGAACCGGTCATCATCCGAAATAACATGCACCGCGACCCGGACGATTTTTCCGCCAAATCTTACAGAATCTATGCCTGCCCCCAGTTCCGGGCAGACCCAAGGAGGGCGCATGACAAGGCTTGTGATTGACATCCATGAGGACGGTGACCTGCTGGCCTGCAAGGAGACGGTGGCTATGCTGCTGGAACCCATCGGCCATGTGCGAGTGGTCAGCGTGATTGTAGACGGAAAGGAAGAAAAACGATGAAGGTTGAATTTACGGTCCCCGGTATTCCGGTGGGCAAGGGCCGGCCCCGGTTTATGAAAAATGGTCACACCTACACCCCGCAGAAAACGCGGGATTATGAGGACAAGGTAGTCCAGTGCTGGAAGTGCCAGAGCGGGAAAGGCTTTGCGGACGGCATCCCGCTCAGGGCCACCGTCACGGCGTTCTTCACGGTGCCGAGAAGCACGTCAAAGAAAAAGGCCGCTGCGATGGACGGAACACCCCACACCAAGCGCCCTGACGCTGACAACGTGGCGAAGGCCATTCTGGACGCGCTGAACGGCCACGCCTACAACGATGACAGCGCAATCGCACTGCTGACGGTGCGGAAGTATCAGACAACTGGAGCCTCCCGCATGGAGGTCATTATTGAGGAGGCAGAATGATGGATGCTGTGGAGTTTTTGGAACAACTGAAAAAACGCAGTAAAAGCAACCCGGATTATTACGGTGAAGAACTTAATATTGCACATATTGAACCTATATCACTCGTTAGTCAAGTCGAACAGTGGGCCGCCGAGCACCCCGTCAAAACCCGCCAGAGCGAGTTTTTGAAGCTGTTTCCGGGAGCGGCGCCTACGAAAGACGGTGTCCTGGCAATATGCCCGAATGCATTTTCTCCCGTGCATAAGGACGAAAGGGGACTGTGCAAATTGCATTACGCTGAGTGCGATAACTGCTGCCGCGAGTTCTGGCTTGCGGAGGTGGAGGAATGAGCGACTTGGAGCAGACCGCAATCGAGCGGCTGAAAGCGGCATCGGATATGAGCCTGCGGCTTTTTGAGAAGCCGTTAGTGATCACCTACTCCGGCGGGAAGGACAGCGATGTGCTGTTGCATCTGGCAAGGGCCAGCGGCATCCCATTTGAGGTATTGCACAGCCTGACCACGGCGGACGCTCCAGAGACGGTGCGCCATGTGTACGATACGTTTTATCGGCTGGAATGCAATGGCATTAAGTGCGACGTGGACAAGCACGTCCAGCCGGACGGCTCCCGTATGACCATGTGGAAACTGATTCAAAAGAAGCTCATGCCGCCCACACGCCTGATGCGGTACTGTTGCGCCGTCCTTAAAGAGGGGGGAGGCAAGAATCGGTTTATCGCCACCGGCGTCCGCTGGGCGGAATCCACGGCCAGGAAACGCCGCGGCGGTTTAGAGGTATTAACGTCTAAGCCACAAAGCAAATTGATCCTATCAAACTATAATGACGAGGATCGCCGATTATTTGAAACGTGCCAACTAAAGGGGAAGCGGGTGGTGAACCCCATCATCGACTGGAAGGACAATGAGGTACTGGATTATGCTGCTATTGAAAAAATTCCCATGAACCCGCTGTACTGCGAGGGCTTCCACCGGGTCGGCTGCGTAGGTTGCCCCATGGCGTCAAAAACAAGAGCTATGGAGTTCACCCGCTATCCCAAAATCAAAGCGGCGTATATCCGGGCCTTTGATCGGATGCTGGAAGAACGGAGGAAGCGAAGTCTGCCGTGCCAGTGGCAATCCGGCGTGGATGTATTCCATTGGTGGATGGAGGACGGCGTATTGCCGGGACAAGAAGTTTTAGACGGATTTGAGGAGGACGTATGAAAGATCAAGAACTCGTAAAAGCACTGCGGGAACACGCGGCATGGTCCGTCCATATCGGCATTGGGGACAGATCCGATATCGCCGTCACGCACTGGATGCCGCTGCCGGAACCGCCGGAGGAGGAAAGGTAAATGAAAAGACTGACAACTAATTGCCCGGATAACAACCTTGATGCCGCACTGAATCTGTTTTACGTCAAAGACTTCGAGACGTGGGTGCGGGGCGGAGGTGATGGTCCGGATTACCCGGACATCCGGCTCTACGATTTTATCCGCAAAGCCGCAAAGATTTTGCTGCCGGACTTGGACTTCCCAACAGATGATGACGGCGTGGACTATGCGATGGGTGAGCTTTTGTTGGACGGTCCTGATGAGCCGACAGGCCTGCTTGCCCTGCTTTATACCGCAGCATGGTCATACGCAGAACTGCGTGGCAGGCTCATGCAATATGAGGACACGGGGCTGGAACCGGCGATGTGCGCCAATTACAAGACGTTTGAGGATGAGGCCATCAGTAAGGGCGTGCCGTTCAAGCGCATTGTTGCGCTGATGGAGGCCGACAGAGCCGGTCGGCTGGTGGTGCTGCCGTGCAAGGTGGGCGATACGCTATGGGTGACTGGCAGTGACAATGTGCCGCGAGAAATGGAGCTTGAAGCCCCAGACATCAGAACTGTTTGCACGGATGAGGATAATCTGTGTATGTCAACGTGCAATCGCAAGCCGGACGGGTTCTGCGCGTATCGTCTGCGTAATGATGGTGCAGACATCGGCAAGACCGTATTCCTGACCCGCGAGGAGGCGGAAGCGGCATTGAAGGCGGTGAAAAATGAGTAAGGCTGTACTTATTAGCATCCGTCCGAAGTGGGTGGAGAAGATCGCCAACGGTGAAAAAACCATCGAAGTCCGCAAGACCAAGCCGAAGCTAGAAACGCCGTTTAAGTGCTATATCTACTGCACGCTGCCAAAATATCCGCACGAGAACTCCATTGCGACGGACTATCCAAGGCCACAGTTTTACGGTGACGGAAAGATCATCGGGGAATTTACCTGCAACCGCATAGATAGACTTGCCCCGGCAGACGAACCGTATGGCATCTATGACATTGGCGATGATTATGTATTACAGACTTGTCTTGAAAATGGGGCACTATGGGATTATGGGCACGGAACACCGCTTTACGGCTGGCACGTTACCGGTTTACGCATCTATGACGTTCCGCGTGAGCTGAGTGAGTTTCGGCGCGCATGCAAAAATAGCTGGTATTGCGAAAGCTGCGCTATGTACTGGGAAAACAACGGCACTTGCGGAAACGAGAGCTTGCAGATTCGCCGCCCGCCCCAAAGGCTGAAACTGTACTTGTTGGGTGGAAAGTAAGATGGATGAGTACATCGAGAAACATAAAGTGGTCAATCTGCTGATCGAATTAGAGAACGAATTTCAGCAGTTTAAACCATTCAAAGGCTTTGAACACGCAATGTATCGTAAGTTGTGCGAAACTAAAATTGCTATCGAAAAGTTGCCAGCCGCCCCGCGCAACAAAAGGAGGTAAGCTATGGAGGATCGGGATAAAAAACTGCTGAAAGCCTATGCGGAGAACGACATGAACATGATAAAGACCAGCAATGTGGTTTACCTGCACTATAACTCCATCCGCTACCGCTTTCAGCTCATCCAGAGGGAAACCGGACTGAACCCACGGAATTTTTACGATCTGGAAAAGCTGTTAGCCATGATAGACGCGCAGGGAACCTGACCCCCTGCATCGGTAGATCAAAGGGGAGGGGCACTTCACAAAGGAGGCCCAATATGAAATACCGATACACCGTCCAGCAGCTCCAAAAGATGGAGCAGTGCCGCTATCTCACCGACCGGGAGCGGCGCGTGTTCAATCTGGTTTGCCGCCGTGGCTGGGCGATCGAGGATGCGGCGGCAGAGCTGTACCTGTCCCGTTCCTCCGTGAACGCCTGTCTACACTCCATCCGGGATAAAGCAGGCATCTCCCGCCCAAACAAAAAACATCCCTAAGCCATGACAAGCGGTGTCCTGTGGTACGGTAACCATAGAGCACCGCTTGTTTTGCGCGCGGAAACAGGGGGTGTATTTTTAGAGAAGGAGGAATCTCTCTATGGCTGAATTTGCAAGCAAGGGCGTCGCAGGCACTGCTCTCGGCACCGGCATTGCCGGTCTGTCTCTGGGCGTCCTGAACTCTCTGGGCGGTCTCGGCGGGATCCTGCTGGGCAATCGCGCTGTTCCCTTTGCCGCCGGTATGGCGGCGGAGGCCGGATGCAGCGAGAACCACACGGTGAACCGCTACGAGCTGTCCATGGTGCAGGAGAACGCCAAACTCCGCAGCGACATTGCCCTGCGGGATGCCAACACCTACCAGGACCAGAAGATGCTGGAGATGTACAAGTACATCGACGGCAAGCTGGGCGAGGTGCAGGGTGTGCTGGCTTCTCAGGCGGTCAACAATCAGGCCACCAAGGACAGCTTCCAGCTGTTGCAGGAGCGCGTGGACTGCTGCAAGAACGAGCTGTGCGGGGCCATTTCCCGGGAGCGGGACGAGCGGAAGTGCGCTGACAACACCATTGTCACCTACACCAACGCCACCTTTTATCCCAAAATGGTCGCGGACATCACCACCGGCACCGGCACCACGCCCCAGTCCACCTATAACCCCCTCCCCGTCTCCACCTGTGGCCACGGCTGCGGCTGCTAAAAGGCGAAGAGGGAAGAAGAGAGGGGCATAGCGCCCCTCTCTCCCGTCATTGGAGGAATCTATGGTAACATTGGATCAGATCAAGCAGGGCGCTGCCCGCTATGTGGATGAGGAATTTACCGGTAAGCTCACCGGCTGGCAGAAATGGGCGGTCGGCGCCGGGGCTGCTATGGCCCTGGGCAATCTGGACGCCAGCCTTTCCGCCCTCCGGGAGCATCCCGCCATGAAGGCCCTCGGCGTCTTTGACGAGGCGGGGAATGTAGACCTTGACAAGATCTACGCCTGCCTGAAAACCGAAGCCGCCAAAGGCCCCGTCACCACCAATATCCCACTGATCGGGAACGTCACGCTGAATGAAACGGATGTGGACAAACTCTACACCCTTATCAAGCAGAGTTAGGAGGTTCTTATGCACGAGATCAAACACTTGGCCGAAGAGATCCGGGAGGAACTGGACGATGCCGAGAAGTACGCCCGTGAGGCTGCCAAGCACACCGAGGACAGCCCGGAGGACGCCAGCACCTACGCCGACCTCAGCCGTCAGGAGCTGGGCCACGCCAATAAGCTCCACGAAATGGCCGTTCGCCATATCGAAAAGGCGAAGGACGCCGGTCACCATCCCACGGAGGCCATGCAGGCCGTCTGGGACTGGGAGCATGAACGGATGCTGGACCGCACCGCCCATGTGAAAACGCTCCTGTCCATGATGTGAGGCGGCAAAAACGTACCCCCCTGCTGCGTGCAGGGGGGATATTTTTATCAAAATATTTTTTTTCTCTTACAGCCGCAACGGTTTCAGGGCTTTCTGCGAATTTCTCTCTTGACTTTTGTATCACCGTAAGTATAATTTGAATTACGGTGACACGAAAGGGGTGACGAGATGTCTCCGAGAACCGGAAGGCCCACCACAGACCCCAAAATTCACGAAACGCGAATTAGAATGTCAGATGAAGATTTACGGCTCTTGCAGATATGCTGTGAAAAAACAGGCATGAGCAAAGCAGACGTAATTCGGCAAGGCATTCGGGAGGTCTATAACCGGGTCAAATAAAATAAGAAGCAGGCCCACCATTCCACAAGCGGCCTACTCCTTATCAGCCCAGAGGTTCCCCTCACGGTAAATCTATTCTATGCCGTCCGGGAGCCTCTGTCAAGAAAAATGATGGAGGAACTACCATGGAAAAAATCACAATGGATGAAGTTCAGATCAAGCTGGAGCAGATCGAGGCCAGTTTGCGGCTCACCTTGGAGGGAATGTGCGGGGATTTTACCGCAGTCGGGAACAGCACCGGCGAAAATGAAAAACTCCTGTCTCTAAGCGCCTGCCGACGAACCAACACCGTTTACGCCCCCGCCCTTGACCTGATTTGCGACGCCCTCGCCGCCCTCTCCGACCGCGTGGGAAGCGCAGTGCGTTAAGGGGGTGTGGGTATGAACGAGATGCAGACCTTTGTTTATAGCGGCGCGGAAGTCCGCACGGTGAAGAAAGACGGTGCTCCTTGGTTCGTCCTGAAGGATGTGTGCGGGGTGCTTAACCTCGGTACACCGTCCAGAGTTGCAGAACGGCTCGACGGAGATGAAGTGAGTCTGACTCACCTCACCGATTCTCTCGGCAGATTGCAGGAAACAACCGTTATCAGCGAAAGCGGCCTGTACAATGTGATCCTCCGCTCCGATAAGCCGGAGGCAAAGCCCTTCCGCAAGTGGGTAACCGCCGAAGTCCTCCCCGCCATCCGCCGCAGCGGCGGCTATATCGCCGGACAGAATGACCTTTCCCCCGCGGAACTCATGGCAAAGGCCCTCAAGGTGGCGGAGCATACCTTGGCGGAGCGGGACGCCCGCATTTCTTCCTTGCAGGTGCAAAACGCCATCATGGCCCCCAAGGCCGATTACTTTGATGAACTGGTGGAGCGCAACACCCTCACCAGCTTCCGCGACACCGCCAAGGAGCTTGGCATCCCGCCCCGGAAGTTTACACAGTTCCTGTTGGACAAGAAGTACATCTACCGGGATAAGAAAGAAAAGCTCATGCCCTATGAGAATAAGAACGATGGGCTTTTTGAGGTCAAGGAGAGCTTCAATGACAAAACGGCGTGGAGCGGCGTTCAGACCATGGTCACCCCCAAGGGCCGCGAGACCTTCCGCCTCCTGTACCCTTATGCATAAGAACATCCCCCGCCTTCCGGCGGGGGATTTCTTTTAGTGCCACGGCGCTTCGCTGAGCGTTTTTGCGGCATAGCCGTTCATAAGGTACAGGAAATCCTTTTCCGTGGGGGATAGATCCATCCCGTTGATAGCGTCCAGCACCTTTTCCTTTTTCGACCCGGCAATCGTGTTCCCGTTGGCGTCCTTGTCTGCGGTAAGATTGTTGTCGGTTGTTCGGAATACATAGTATTCTGCGGGAGAAATGCCGTTTTTCTCCGCTTCCTCATACTTGGCGTAAGCGTCGCTGCTGTATTTGGGGAATACCGCCCGCTTCGCCTTGTAATTTGCGTAGCCCAGCATTTTATTCAAAAGTTCTGCTTTTCCGCCGTTCCCCATTTGCTTGTAAGCGGGCAACTGCATGGCCTGTTGCACGAGCTTGTAGCTGTTCTGCCCTTTGGCCTTGGCATATTTTTGATATTGCTCAGCCGTCAAATTATGCGTTTCGTTATCAAATTCGATGGATTTTTCTGCACGGCTGGGGAAAACCGTGGAATCTCCCGTCGCGTCCTTAACGCGCTGCAATTCCGCCTCCACTTTATCAACTTCGACCTGAGATACATACGCCGGGTTGGCCAGGTTGTTAAAGGTGCGCATAAGTGCGTCCCCTGTGGCTTCCGTGCGTCCCCATGCGTCAATATACGGGATCTGCTGATAATCCAATCCAGGAATTTTCTGAGAAATCTTTCCAATTGTATATTGCAGATCGGTGGGGAGCTCCTTGTTTTTATCCACATAGGTGGTCATCCGCAGATCTTCCCCGGTGCGCTCGATTTGTCCGCCCAGCGTAGGAAATGCCTGCGTCACATAGTTCGTCAATGCAGACATGACCACGCTCCCAAGAACGCTGTCCCCACGGTTTTTGGCATAAGCCGCGCTGTCAAACGTGTCATTCAAGCCCTGAAGCATCGACATTTCCAGCATAGGGGCGGAGGCGTTTTTAACCGCGCTCAGCACATCCTTAAATTGCAGCCCTTGATCCAGCCCTTGATTATAGAGCTCTGCTCCCACGAAAAACGGGATAGCTTCCGGGGCGAGCCAGTCAAGTGTGATGGATGTGCCGTTTTTCAGCTCCAGCGCATAATTCTGATGCCCTGTCAGATCATTGAAAGCCTGCTGCCGGTCATCATCGTCATCGCCGCCGGTCACATAGCCAGCCCCCGCCGCCAGAAAACCGGCCAACATCAAAGCCGTTCCGGAAAGGCCGGTTGCTACTCGGTCAAGCCCTTTCGACACCTGAACTACATCCTTCGCCTTTGCGCCGCGAACGGTGTCCACCGCTCCCAAAACCGCGCCGACAGGAGAATATTCTGCGGCTCGTACAGCAATATTGGTGGGAGTGCGCTTAAAAGGAACCATACCTTCCACAATATACCCAGCAAATTTCTTCGCGGGATTATCGCTTTTGCTCAGCTTCCCAAGGTCACTTACCGCATCGCTGACTACGTTTTTATCGTTAAACGTATTCCGCAGCGCTTCCTGTGCCGCATAATCCCGCGCACGATTGAGTACAGATTGGGGCGCGTCGGACATGGACTTATACCCATTGGCTTTCAGGAAGCCCGCCATGGATTGGGTGTAGATCCACTTTTTAGCGGCGGTATCCTCCGCTTCCAGCGCACGGCTGTTAAAATCAGATCCCTTGTTGACCGCCTTGCCAATCAAATTATCATCGGAAAACGCCTTCGCTTTCTTTTCAATGTCGCTGAGTGAGGTCTGCCCCTCATTGTATTTGCTGGATTGCTCCAAAAAATCCTTCGCGTTTGAAAAGTCTGCCCGACATTCCGCGGCCAGCTTGCCGAACGGGTTGGCCCCCAGAATGGATTTGCTCCGCTCCGTCTTTCCGCCGGTTGCAATGGACGCGGCCCCCTCAATTATGGCTCCTACGCGGTTTTTTACAGTAACCGGAATTTGGAAAAGCGTATTGCCCAAAATGTTCCGAATATGGGTGCGGGGGTTGCCGAGCATAGCAAGATACCGCAGGGTGTCATATTTGGCCCGGAAGGTCCCCGGAACGTTCTGTGCGGCTTTTTCAACGATTTTTTCTGTTGCTTTCTGCCGTTCCTCCGGCGTTTCCGCGTCCAGAAAATCTTTTACATCCGCCTCATCCAGTTCGACCGCCGTCCCGTATTTTTCGTTCAGGTCGGAGATCGCCTTCTGCACGGACATAAGCTGCCCTTCGGGCGAGAGCTTTCTAAACATACTCTGCGCCTGCATGGCCTGCGCCGCGGTTGTGCTGTTGCGCGTGTAAAGCGTCAGAAGCTCAGAGACATAGGCGGCGTTGCCCTCGTGCATGGCCTGTAAAATAAGCTGCTGACCAAGGGCGGTGTTGTCCTTCGTTGCGACGTTTGCGGAAGCGGCCTGCCGGTACTGCTCCAATGCGCCGTCAAATCCCTTATTCTGAATAACAGAACGCGCATGATTAACGGCGGTCTCGTCTTGAATGGTGTCAAAAGCAAGTTTCCCGTCGGCAATTTGCTGTTCCAGAAAGAGGACATCCGCCCCCGCAATTCCTTGCGCCCCGTCAATGGTGGACGCGGATTTGGGAATATTGCGCCCCTCAAAGTTAGTGAGGGGAACATCTACCGGGCGGGCTGCATAGGCACCTTCTGGGTGAAATTTATCCTTTGCGGCTTGCAGGCGGTCATAGTCCGTGTTCAACGTCCCGGCGTTGGCATTACCGAGGCCGTCAAACCCAGCCGCGCCCCCATTCTTGACATTTTCCGCCCCCTGTGCTATGCTATCATTAGCATTGAGGGGACGCGTACCCTCAACAGGGCTTGACGCCGCAGAGGAAGGCACGGGTGATGGACCCGCCAACCTGGCCTCTGCGGGTGTCAGGTCCGAAGAAGCGGAACTCACAGATTCAGGAACCGGCTTGGCCGTAAGTTGCGGGGAGGTATTCTCCACGTTGAACGCCTGAGTTGTGGGGCCGCTTTTTTTCACATACATGGTGGTCAGTTCCATGGTTTTTCGGCCTTTGTTGTCGAACTGAACCGTTACCACAGTCCCATTCGGCATGGTTTTGCTGAAAATGACGCCCTGTTTCCCAGGGTGCTTTCCGCTGGTGTTCGTGCTGCCGGGAACGATGCTGTCCGGCTGGGTTACAACGTCTGGAATGGCGTCAATCGCCCACTGTTCCAGCGGTTGGTTCCCTCTCTGGAGTTCAGTCTCTGCGTTGCCGTGAGAATCCAGAATATGCTTCACATCATCACTTGTAACGATCATGTCCCGGCTGTCGATCTCATAGCCCAGAATATTGGATGCCTGCCGTTTTGCATCTTCAGACATTTTCCCCAGATACAGTTTTTCCAGCTTCTCGGTTTCCGTGTTCTTCCGCCCATTTCTCCACTTGTTGAAAAATTCGGAAACGCTGGTGTCAAATCCGGCTACCAGATTTCGGAAGGTTTTCCCTTCATGGCGGATTGCATCCGCTTGCAAAGCATCATACTTCGGCGCCGTCTCCACACCGGGGGCGGCGTTTTGCGCGCCCTCTGCGGCGTTTGCGGGTGCAGGGGTATAAGTATCCTCCCGCACCTCCGGTCGTGCCTCCTGCGTGGGCTGTGCGTCCTTCTGCCCACTTCCACGCTGCCGGATAACGTCAACGCCTGCGCCGATGCCGCCCATAGCAGCGCCCACCGCCGCGTCATACAGCGCCTCGCTGAGATCGAACCGGGCAGAGGGGTCATAGGTGGCCCGCTGCAAAACGGGCTGGAAAATATCCTCGATAAATTCCTCGCCGCCTTCGGAGATCATGGAGAGGGCCACACGGCCCGCCGCGCTGTTATTCAGTTTGGAAAGCGCACCGCTGATGGCGTTGTCCAGAACGCCGCCGCCGAACGCCTTCTTGAATGGGCCTGCCACGTTGCTGATCTTCTCCGTGGCAAGGCTCAAAGCACCGCTCCCCAGTCCGTAGGCAAGCTGCTGGTTGTAGTTGGCCCCGGCCTGTCTGGCCCGTTGGGCGCTGCTTCCGGCGGAACGGGCCGTCATCAGGGCAAGACCGGCTCCGGGGATCATGGCGCTGGCCGCCACGTCCCCCGCCATCTGTACGCCCTGAACGCCCAGATCCACGGCGAACTGGCCCACCGGCCCCAGTCCTTTCTTGGCCTGCGCCACGTCCGCAGCGGAGCTTTGGGACAGACGGTCCGCCTTCTGATACGCCTTGTCCGCCACTGCCTTGTCGGACTGCTCCACCGCCTTGGTGTAGCCCTCATGGGCCGCGATGCGGCGTTTTGCGGCAGAAAGGTAGCCCTGCACCTGCTTCACGTCCGCCGCCGTCATGGCCTTGCCGTTGGCCCACTTCACGTCCCGGAGCATCTTTTCGTACCGTTTTACCGCGTCATGATCGCTTTTCAGGGAATCCCCGGCGCTCTGGTTGGCAATCCGGGTATTCAGCTTCCCGGCCCCCTCTGCCAGCACACCGCCCAGATTCGTAAAGGCGGAACCGGCGGACTTCGTTGCGCCGGTCACAATGTTTTTGACGCGGTTGGACGCATTGTTTTTGGCGCGAGTGGGGTCTGCCACAAATCCCCGCTGCTTCCCCGCGTCCGTGGTGGTTTTCTGCGTTGTGGCAGGCTGGGAAACAGAAGATTTCCGTTTCCCATAAGCCACTAAATCGGGCATTTGCGTTGCATTTTTCTGGGGGGATGTGGAACTTCCGGCGGTAGACTTTACTGATTTGCTTTTTCCATAAGCCACCAAATCGGGCATTTGAACTGCCATAGCACGCTCCTTATTTGAACATATTGGAAATTTCCTGCTGCTGTGCGGCGCTCAGACTATTCCAGTGACTTTTCAGGATGTTTTGCGCCCGCTGATAGCCGCCGCGATTCATATAATCAGAAATCGTCCGTTTCAATTCATCATAGCCCATAGAGTAACCGCTCTTCTGGCCCTTACTATACTTTGCCCATGCTTTGTCAGCCGTCAGGCCGCCTGCGGCCTTCTTGGAGTTGGTGCCCCACTTGCCGTCAGCGGTCACGCCGTAGTATTTCTGGAGCTGCTTCACCTGCTCGTTGGTGAGGCTGCCGTTGGAATAGCTGCTTTTGCCGCTGCGCTTGCTGCCGGTTTTGGCAGTGCCGGTTGTCCCCGCCTTCAGCTTGCCGGTGCCGTACAGGGCATCATAAGACCCCTGACCGTAATAGTAATCAAAGGCAGAGATCACGTCATCCGTCACGATGCCGTTTTTCAAGGCGGACTGTACCTGACTGGCCGTTAAAATGGGCTTTGCGGCAGTCGTGGCGGCCGCTGCCGCCGTCTGCTTGACCGCCTGGTTCTGCTGCCGCACGTATTCTTCATACAGGGCATTTGCCAGTTCTGCGTTTCCAGTGGCCTGCGCCTCGGCAATGGCGTTCTGGTACTCCGTGTCCAGCTGGCTCCGCTGAAGGTCGATGGCCGCCGTCTTTTCCGCCTGCTCCCGGTCGATCTGGGAAAGGTTCTGTTGGAGCACAACGTCCTGTGCCAGTGCCGCCTGTCCGGTGGTGCCGGTGTTCAGGCCGTTAGCCACCGCCATCTCCTGAAATGCGCCCCGGCTCAGGGCGTTCTGGTTGGCCGCGCTGTTCCGGGCGATGTCATACACCGGCGCGATCTGTGCGCGGCTGGCATCCAGGGTGGAGGTGTTCTTCTCGTAGGCGGATTTCAGCGCTGCCAGTTCCGCCGCCACCTTCTGGGCGTACAGTTCTTTCAAATAGTTGCTGCCGTCCCCGATGTCATAGCTGGTTCCGATCTGACTGGTGGAATAGTTCCTGGTGGGGGTGCTGCCTGCCGCAATGTCCGTCACCCGCTGCTGACCGCCTGCCTGTGCGCCGCCGTTTGCGGCCAGATAATCCCCAAAGGACTGGACATTGCCGCTTTCCTGTGCGGTGGGGGAGGTGTCTGTGCCCATAAGATAGCGGTAATAGTCCAGTTCTGCGCTCTCCGGGCTGGTGGAAAGTCCCAGCTGTTTCCGGCGGTCATTCACGGCAGACAAGGCGCCGTTGTCTGTCACATAGCCGTTCTTGTCGATGGTGTAGCCGTACCCGGCCCGGATGGCGTTTGCTGCTTGGTTTGCCTGATCCCCGGTGATCTCACCACGCTGGAGCTGCCCACGGATGGCCGAAATTTTCGCCCGGTCTAAAGCGGTCAGAATTTCATTATCCGTCCACGCACCGCTTTTGCTGTAGCTGCCGTTCCCAGCGTTGATATCCTGATGGGGGGTATAATCCGCCACGCCCTTCACCGCCTTGTAGGCATAGCCGTTGTCATCATAAAACACGGTATAGCCATTGGACACCTGCGCCTTACCAGCCAAATCCGTGCGGCGGCTCATGTCCGCGCCTACGCTGTAGGTCACGCCACCCTGCGTGTAGTTCTTTACCTCGGAGTTGCTGGAGGGCATCCCGTAAACGCCGCCGCCGTTGTCCTCGCGGGTGTATTCCACGCCCTTGTAGCTGCCTTTGGAACTGCCGCCGGAGGACCCGCCGTAGGTCTGCGTGTATGTCTTATTAGAGCCGATCATATTCGGCTCCTTGCCGCCGTACTTATCGTCGATCTTGTTCTGCCGCTCTTGACGCAGCTGCGCCCGCTCGGAGGCCGACAGATCCGTTCGCTGAAGCTCTTTGGAATAGTCCTTGTTCTTGTCGTAATAGCCTGCCATACATGGTCCTCCTTATCCGTTCCAATCCGAGCGGGTTTCCCGGACGTCGATATGCGTGAAGCTGCCATAAATCCCCACGCCGCCCCAGTCCGGCATCAGCGTCCGGGCATAAGCCGCCACCGCTGCCGGTGTCTGCCCCTTCACGGAAATGTCCGCCGCCGTGCCATAGCAGTGCTGGCTGTGGGACACGCCGCCAACCTTGGCGTTGTACTGGGGCGTCCGGTAGGCGCTGTGAATGACCACCGGAACGCCAAAGTGGTCCCGGATGGTCTGCAATACCATCACCAGCCGGGGCGCCACCAGCACGGCGTCAGAGCCGTCGCGGCAGGCAAATTCGCTGACTTTGAAATTGCCGGACAGCTTCTTACCGCCGTCCTTCGCCTTGGAATAGGCGTTGATCTCTACCATAGGTTTCTCTCCTTCCGGCTCAAATGCGTCGCCGCTCTTGTACTTCCACACAAGGAAGAACGGGATCACCCGCCCGTCCCCGGTAAAGCCCTTGCCTGTCGAATCCATGAAGCAGGTAGACCCGCCGCCGTCCATCATAATGGCGTTGTCCCAGCCGGACGCCGCCAGCAGGTCACGGAACTGTTCCGGCGACCGCCGGTTCTTGCTCACGTAGTAAGCGAACCGCCCGTTCTTGGTGCCGATGGCCGTTCGTGGCGCACGGTAGCGCATATCCGATCCGCAGTGGATGGGGCTGATCTTTTCCCCGCCGATGATAAGGTGGACACACTCCATGTAGTTCGCGTCCCCGTTGGGCACGGTTTTCACGCCGAAGTCCGCCGGGGTGTCCCAGCTGATGGCCCACGTTCGGTAATTGGGGGCCTTGTAGACCTTACCGTCTGCCTTCAGGTGGCAGGCGGGTGTCTGGTTCCGCAGGAAAATGGAGCCATTGCAGATAGCGTCCCCGCCCGCCTCCGCCAGCATCTTCTTCAGGTTGGCCGTGGTGGAGCGGAGACGCTTCCGGTTGAAATAGATCTTGATGAATTGGAGATCGGAGAGCGGGACAGTGCCCGCTCTCGTACTCATGTGTGAGCCTCCGTATTCTGCTTTCCCTGATCGCTGGCCTGCCGGATGGCGTCCAGCATATTCTTCACAAAGGCCGGGTAGGGCACCCCCATAATGGCGGTATTCTCCAAAATCGACAGCCCCTCGTTGGCGATAAAAAACATACACACAGCGTCCCGTACAAAATCGCTGGATGTGGCCTGATCCAGTAATGCCCCCATCCATACCAGCGCCAGCATGACGCACTTCTTCGCCAGTCCCTTGAAGCCCGCGTCGGAACTCAGCGCCCCGGTGCTGCTCTTCCCGGACTTGTGCCAGATAGCCGCCACCATCCATCCGGTGGCGTAGTCCAGCACCATAAAACAGATCAGCACTTTCAGCGCCATGTCCCATCCCCCCAGTGCCTGTGCAATCACGGAGCCGGTCGCAGCCAGCACCGCCAACACCATATTTTTGATGTGCATTGCGTTCATAGTGTCCCTCCTTTGTATAATTCCGACTTTGTTTCGTGCAGGTTAAAATTCAGGCCACCGTCTCTCGCAGATGGGGCAGACCTGCCGCCCCTCCGGGATGATAGCCCCACAGCAGATGCAAGTGTTATTCATACGTTTCCTCCACAATTTCCGCGTAATCCTCAGCGGTCAAAACACCTTTCTTCACGGCGTTTTTGACCATGGCCTTTGTCCACAACCTCTGCTTGTACCATTTTGCGATTTTCTCTTTCATGGATTACCTCTCGCTTTCCATCAGAGTGTCAGTCATCAAAGCCGTGTATGCGACTTGGGCCTCGATGCGATCAATCTGAGTGGGAGCTGGTTCCAGCTCACCATCATCCTCAATGGTGTACTCGCCATTGTAGGCTTCGGCCTTGGCAATCGCCTCATTTGCGGCAGACCATCCCAGCGAAACAGCCGAGAAAACCTGCTCAATCTTCGGTTCATCCTCCGTGCCGTGGTTGACCTCGGTGCATAGTTGATATTTAAGAACTTTCATGCCGTTCCCTCCTTAGTCGGTGGTCTTGGTGTATTTGAGCATTACATGGCAGTTGCCTCCTGCCGCGCTTGTGCCGCACGCAAGTGTGATTTTTGTACGACTAACATCAGCAACGTAGCAGCTCCATGGGGCAACCAAATTATTGTTGGAAATGCTGGGCATTGGCATACCGCCACGCAATCCTTGAAAAGATATGCAATCCCGCATATTCACAATTCCGTGCTCCACTTGTTTATTGTCCGCGATCTGTCCACAATCAACGATTTTATAATATACCGGTCTTCCCCAGAACCGCTCCGTGGTGCGGTATTCTACGCCTGTCTGCATGAAGGGATTGAGGTATTCCCAAGGCCCCCATTGTAAACCGGTAGAATCATCGCCATACGATATTCTTGCGGCAGACCAGCGGCTGTATTCATTCCCATTGATTGCATAAAATTCCTGATATATGCGCTTATCGATGCGGCGGTTCACCAACAAAACGCCTGACTCGCCATCTTCTCCCGGAGTATTCAAGGTTGGAGAATCAGTTGCATACCACCCGGAAAGAATAGCATTGTCGCAATCTTCAAGTGCTTTCATATTTGCTTGTCCCAGCCCAAACCCGCCGGGGGCTGCGTCGATATTTCCCCTCGCCTGGGTTTTCTGCGCGTCCGTCAGGCTCTGCGCCGCGTCGTAGCGGACGGAACTGTTCCACGTCGCCCGGTCGGTGTCGCTGACTTCTTTGGGATGCACATGATCGGCGCGGGCGGCGGCATCAGAGGTTCCGGCGGATGCTGTGCCGGGGGCGGCAGGGGAATTGTCGGAAAGGCTGAAGAACTTTTTGTCGACAGCAACCGCACTCACAGAATCTCCTTCAAATGTAAGTTGAACCGTACCTGCGTTTGATGCGTCTGCCCCGCCAAATCCATATATGTCTTGATTGCTAAGTTGAACGAAACCCAAAAGGGGGAATTCTTGATACGCCCCGCTGCCCCTAATGAGCTTCAGACGAATTGCTTTCCCCGCTTCTCTTGCGGCGTTCACTTCATCCAGCGTTTTGTCTACGTTGGAAATGGTAATCCCACTGGTTGACACATTTGCATTCGCCTGAATAACAAAGGTTTCACCGCCATTGCCAACCGCAGCCAGCTCTTTCTGGAACTCCTCTTTCGTGCCGGTATATCCCCCGGCCTGCGCCTCCTGATAGGCGCTGGTTCCCATGACCTGTCCTAAGTCCATAGATTTTGTTGCCATTATACTATCTCCTCACTCAGCGCGTTATGCCTGTACGTCATGTGTCCTCCCAGTATGCCGCGTCCTCCCAGCTTGCGGGTACGCCCTCGTTTCTTTATTCGTCAATCTCCACCCCATACCGCTCAAACATTGCGCGGATAACGGGATTGCGCAGCAGCTTTTTGCGCTGGCCTTGATTCAGTTCGTCAAGCACCGTCTGCAGCGCGGTCTTGATCTCGGCGTTGTACGCGATCACGCGATCTCGCAGCTCGCTCATGCCGTCACCCCGCTTATCAGCGCATCCAGCGCATCACGCAGTTCGGCGTTATCCTTTTCAAGTGCGGCAATGCGTTCTTCCGCTGTCGGTTCGGGCGCGGGCGCTTCTGCCGACTGTTTTTCAAACTCCGCGACTTCCTCAGCGGTCATGTCGCGGTAAATGCCGTTCTCGTATTTTTTCATCGTCTCACCCCTATTACGGTGACTTTATCACCCGCTTGAATTACGGACGTGTCAGAAAACAACAGCTTAAACTTGTATTTTTCAACTGGGGATTTGAGCGGCGTAAATGTTCCGGTGGACGTCACGTTTGTCTGAGCCGCTCTGTTGTTCGTCTCGATATGACGCGATAAAACGAACAGCTCATTGACCTCTGCTGAAAATTCCCAAAAGATGTATCCATACCCCATAGTCAAAAAGCCGCAGGGGTATGTGTCATCCTGCCCAACGACTCTGCACAATACGTTTTTGTTTAATCCGCTAATGTACTTAGGGCGAGTCATAATGACCTTTGCTTTGCGCCATGTTGCAAAGTCAGCAAGCACATATTCCGCAGTGTCCGTGCGCAGTTCGATTTCTGCGATTTTTTCCCACATTTCGCCGCTTCCGCCGCCCAGCAGATCCGCCGGTTCCCATGCGGTGGGCTTGCCGTCCGTATCCACTGCTTTGACCTTCGCCACCTGCCCGACGGTGGCCCCGGTCATCCCAAGGTCGATGTCCACCCCGCCGCCGGAGCCGGAACCGCCTGTTACCTTGCCCAGATCGTAGCTCTTGTCCAGATCTACATACAGATGGCCGTCGCTGCCCAACCGGAAGGGCGGGGGGTTGTCCCCGGAGTAATAGCACAGCAGCCGTCCGTTTACCACGTCAAAGCCGAAAGCGCTGTCGCTGGTGAAGCCGCTGCGTACCACCAACTGCCAGTACGTCCCATTTTCAGGGGAGATGCCGGAGCAGGCTTTCAGGCACACATAGCTGCTGCCCTGCCAGTAGACCTTGTTTCCGGGCTGGTAGTTCTTGGCGCCGTCGTAGCCCTCCCAGACGTTCCGGGCGGTTTCGGTCTGTACGCGGTTGGTTTCCGCCGTCTGGCGGGCGCTCTCCGCGTTCTGCCGTGCCGTTTCGTTGGTCTGCCGGGTGGATTCTGCGCCCTTGCGGGCTGCTTCGCCCTGACTCCGGCTGGCTTCCGCTCTGACCCTGTTATTCTCCGCGCTGACCCGGTTCCGCTCCGCCTGCGCCCGCTCTGCTTCACTGGTAGCCCGGATGTTTTCACTGTTTTGGCGTGCTGTCTCGGCCTGATCCCGCGCCGTTTCTGAATGCGCTCGGTTCTGTTCCGCTTGGTCCCGGTTCATTTCAGCATTGGCCCGTGCATTTTCTGCGGCTACCCGTGCAGTTTCCCCTTGATTCCGCGCAGTCTCATTGTCCACGCGGGTAGTCTCGGCGCTGGCCCGCTGTCTTTCCGCATTGCCCCGTGCGGTCTCGGCACTGGTTCTGGCAGTTTCCGCCTGTTCGCGGGCAGTCTCAGCACTGACCCTGCCATCTTCGGCGGTCACACGCCCCTGCTCTGCCGCAACACGCGCCGCCTCCGCCTGCTTACGGTCCTCCTCCGTGGCATCATCCGTCAGAACCGCCGGAATCAGGGTCTCGTTGATGTACTTTTTGATGATGTTGCCGGATTCGTCAAACTTTTCTTTCAGCTCCGCACTGGTCAGCCCGCCCACGTCGTTCGGCTCATCGTCCAGCTTCTGAATGATGTTCAGATCGCCGTCCAGTAGTTGAATTTCCAGATTGGAGTTGGATACTACGTTCAGGTCCGCTGTCAATCGCTTCTCCATTTAAGCACCTACCTCCGTTTTCGGCACTTCGCCGGTCTCGTTGATTTTCCGCTGCAACTGGCCGTATCCGGCCCCGCCCCGAATGGGGACGGCTTCTTCCTCGGTAACAGGCTGTTCGCCCTCTGCCCCCGGCTGACCACCCATCATGGCACGTTCCTGCTGCTGGAGGGCTTGGATCAGCGCCTCCTTGTCAGTGATCTGTCCGGCGGGCAACCGTTTCAGGTATTCCACCGTGGAGATCTTGCCCTGCATCAGCAGGTTATCAAGGGTCTGCATGGCGGCAATTTCGCTCCAGTAAGAAGCCGCGCCCGCATCCAGTCCGATGGTGAAGGGGATCTCCTTCAGGATGGAGAAGTCAAAGGGGACCACCAATTTGCTGCTGTCATAGGGGTTGGAGATCTCCACATACCGTCCTCCGTAGTATTCGCCCATGAACTCCATGTAGATGCGGCCCAGATCCTCAATGCTCTGCAAAAGGTTCTGCTTCGTCAGCTCCATAGGCGTTGCCGCCGCCCGCTGCAAGGCGATAATGGCGGAGGTGTTGTCCGGTCTGGTATCGCCCAGCGCCACGTCCGACGCGCCGAGGAATTTTTGCGTGTAGCTGATGGCAATGTCGATAAACTGGCTGATCTGGGGGGAGATGCTGGCGGGGTCAATGATCTTCGCCACGCCCTCCACGCTGCCGTTCACCGGAATGGCCCCGCCGATCTTGTTTGTCCACTTGGCTACCTTGGTGGAATCGTATACCACCTTCGGATAGGCCAGTGTCATCAGCGAGATCATAGACATGGCAAACAGCTTGTTTACAAAGATCTGGTTGGGCAGCAGTCCGGTAATCATGGCCTGTCCGTGATAGCAGTCCTGCACATAGTCCCAGTTCATCCATGTCAGGGGATACAGCTTGATGCCGAGGTCCAGATCGCCCCGGATCTCCGCCTGCCGGGTACATTCATAGGCGTGGACGGTGCCGGTCTCGTCATCCTTCCACAGCCGGAGCAGCACCGTCACCTTGTTCCCGCTGCCGCTCATGGAATCCATGTAGTTGTTGCCGCAGTCCTTGTTGTCCGGCTGGATCTCGTCCGGGTCCTTGCCGTACCGCTTGGCCCGCTTCCGGGCCTCACTCAGCAGCATCCGCCGTTCCAGAATGATGTGGGGCTGACTCTGCACGTCCCGGTTGTTGGGGTTGCCGAACAAGACCTGCGTGTTCATCAGAACTTCCGTGCGGATGGCCCCCTTGCTGGCCTGCCCGGTCTCCGCCGTATCGTCCCAATAGGTATACATACAGCCGTCACCGTCCACAGCAGCATTACGGGTATACTCCCGGATGCGCCCGCCGATGCTGTTGTGCTCGAAGATGGACGCGAACTGATCGTTGAGAATGTCGGCCACCAGCTCCAAAGTCTGCGTGTTCCGCTCTCCGCTGGAGGACATGGCCCGCGCCCATAACTTCAGATTGTCCGTGGAGATATTCGCCACGGAGAACAGCACCACCCGCTTTAAAAAGTTAAATACGGGGGTGGGGAGGCCGTTGCTCTGCACGCCCTCCCACTGCTTACCTATGAAGAAATTTTCGTTGGTCTCCACGCAGTCATAGAGGTCAATACCGCTGTTGAAGCTGATGCCCGCGCTGTATTCCTTGCCGACCCGCTCCGGGGTCATCGTCTGTTTGCTCATGGGTTCACCCCTTTATTTCACATTTCCGGTATAGCGGAGCTGCACGTCCGTCTCCAGAACCGTTGCGGTAGACGATGCCGATTTGCTCTTGAATACCAGCTTGTAGAAGGTGGCCTTCTTCACCTTCATCTTCACCCGCCGCACCTGCGGCTTTCGGTTGGTGCCGAAGGACCAGTGGGCGAAATCCGCATGGGTAAAGGTGGTCAGGCCGGAGGACACGATTTTCTCCGGGTAGTCACTGCGGCGGTTGGTCTCCACCGTTACGTGCACCCGCGCGTTGCTCTCCGGCTGGATCGCCACGAAGATCAGCGGGCTGTATTTCAGCACCCAGTCCCGGTCAAAGTCCATGGAGCCGGTGGCGGCGTAGGCGTCAATGTCCTTGCCGTCGTCGTTCCGGTACTGCCGTGAAAGATGCACCACGCCGCCATCAGGCCGGAATCCGTAGGTTTCCAGCCCCACCTCCACCATGGCCCGGAAGCTCAATCCGGTGTAGAGATACCATGCGTCCGCGCCGTAGTTCAGGATCAGCGCCTTGTCTCCGTACATCCACCAGTATTCCTGCGCCGATTTCCGGTTGAAGGTCCGGGTCTCTGCCATGTCAAAGCCTTGCAGTGTCACCTCTACCCGGTTGCTGATCCGTTCCGCGTTCCGTTCGTCAAAGGTAATGTTTCCGCTGGTGGATACGCTCCGCCACCGGTACACCGCCTGATCGTCCAGCGTCAGGGGGTTATTCTCCAGAATGTCCACCTGTCCCAGTGCCTTATTGCCGAACTGCCGGTTGACAGGGGTCACGTAAAACGCCGCCGTGGTGACGTCCGTAGCCGTTACCAGCGTGGAATAGCTCATGGAGTAGGTGGCGTCCTGCTTGAATACCACCAGCCGTGCGTAATGGCGCACCATGCCGGTAATGGGCGTGTTGGCCTCGCCAACCTCCGCCTCGTACAGATCCGGGAAGTATTCCGCCGAAGGCTTTCCGGTGGCGGAATCAATACCGGAATAAATGGTCTTGTTGGTGCCGTCTCCGTATAGAAACACGCGGCTGTCCGTCTGACCGTTGTAAAGCTCGGAGAAGCGCATCCCCGTCACCTGTGCCCGTTCTCCGTTGCCGCTGCGGTAGACCAGTTCCAGTGTGTTGGTTCCGGCAGCGGGGGCAGGGGTAATGGTGAAGGTCCGTGCCGTCAGGTCGGAGGTGTAGGTCTGTGCCGTGTCTCCGATCTTCACGGAGATAATCTCATCCACCGTCTTTTCCGGGATGTGGAAAACCGTCTCCTTTCCGTCGGGTGAATACAGTACCTTCCGCTTGCCCGTCAGCCGGTTTACGTTTTCCAGCAGAAACCCACCGCCCGCAGGCGTGGTGGCGTTCATTACCGTGGGGATATAGCCCTCCACCGCCGTAAAGCTGCTGTCCTCCTTGCCGTCCCAGCTCATGTATTCATGGCCGTTCAGCAGGTAAACCTTGTTGGAAAAGCCGAAGAACGAGGTCTGGTCCTGCGTGCACTGGCCCACAACTTTGGTCGTTGCCGCCGCCGGGTCCAGAGAGAAGATCAGCCCGCCGAAGGCGGCAAGGGTCCGCTGCTTGCTGTCTACCACGCCCTCCCACGCGCCGGAGAAAACCGGGTTTGCTGTGGGGGCTGTGTGGCCGCTCTCCGCGCACCAGGCGTCCCATGCCGTTTTCAGGTTCAGGACCGTCTTGGTTCCGGGGCGGATTTGTAAATGTTTCTCCCGCGTCACACGGAAGTTCCGCATCTTGCTCATTTCGCCGTTCTTGATCTTGGTATCCCCGTCCGGGTTCTCGTTCAGGCCCAAAAACTGGCGGATCTTCAACACCTGAATATCGTTGCTGGATGTGATTTGAGCCATCGTCCGGGCCTCCTTTATCCGTAGGATAGATAACCGGCGGTCATCTCCCCGCCCGTCATCACGTCATCGTAGTCCTCGCCCTCGTCGAAATCGTCCACGATCTTTTCCACGTTTTTCTGGGCGCCCAGCACGCGGGTGACACAGAAATACCGGGCAGCGTCGCAGATATGGGTGATCTCGTGGGGCTCCGTGGCGCAGTCCGAGGGGTTTTTCTCGTCATGCTGGATAGAGGGCAGGTTGCGGATCAGGCCCACGCAGTTTTCCGTCACCAGCAGTCCGGGCCGGTCCGTGTCGCTCTTCATGGGCTTCAGCAGCTCCTTGACGGCCATCCAGCCCTGAACGCGGTTGTTGCTGGCTTTCAGCAGCCCTAACCCGTTCTGTGCGAAGATCTCCGCCATGCTCCGCCCGCTGTCCTTCTGCCGGTTCCACATATCCGGTGGGGCAATGGTGAACTCAATGTGTTCTTCCGGCGGGGTCAGGGCATTTGCCAGCTTTGCCGCTTCGCTGACGATCAATCCGCTTTGCTGTACCTCCCGGTACACATAGGCCCGCCCCTCAAAGTCCACCGCCACCCAAAGGCAGGCGAACATATCAAGGCCGTAGTCGAACGCCCGGTATTTCTTCCACTCACGAGGCACCCGTACAAAAGGCGCGATCACATGGGTTTCTTTGCGGAACTCCGGGAAGAACGTGCCTGCCATGGCGTTCCAGTCACCGTAACGCCACGCCCGCCGTACATCCTCCGGCAGCAGATCCAGCATTTGCTTGTACTCCGGGGACGCCTCCAAAAGCTGGGGGTTATCGTCCACCGTGGCGGGGATGAAGGTGTAATCCTTGGCCTTTTCTCCCTCCCGGTATTCCCGGTCCACAAACAGCCGCTTTACCCACAGGTGGCCGATACCGCCGGGGTTACAGGTCAGGTACATCCGCCGGGGGAACTTGGTCGCGCCACGCAAACACGCGCCCAGTGTGCGGAACTGGGATTCCGAGAACTGAGTGGCCTCCTCCATGAAGATCCAGTCAAATTCGAGGCCCTGATACTCCTGATCGTCTCCCGCACCGTAGTGGCCGAACTTGATAATGCTTCCGTTGCAGAAGAACATCATGCGCATACTGCCGTTGTAACTGCCCACCTCCGGTGGGATTAGCTTTTGCATGGGCAGGATGATGTTCTGCTCCAATTCCGGGTACTCCCGGCGCACGATCAGGATCTTGATGCCGGGGTAGGTGAGCGCGCCGCCTGCCGCCTTCCGCAGCAGAACGTGTGTCTTGCCGCCGCCTCTGGCGCCGCCGTAAGCCGTGTACCGGCTCCGGGACTGGCAGAACTTCTTCTGTTTGGGGTTCAGCGTCCCCAGATCCACCTGCACCGTTCCGCCTGCTGTCTGTTTATATCGAGGCATAATCGCTCCTTATATCTGGTGGACGGGCCGGGTTCATGCACCCGCTCCGCCCATATATGGGGGAAGGGGCCGCAGCCCCCTCCCATGAGATCACTCGTAATCCTTGGCGCCCTCGATGCCCACGCAACCGTCCTTGGTGCCAACAGCCCGCATGGTCTGACCGGCGGTCAGGGTCACAGCGGCGGTGTAGACTTCAGCGGTGGTGGAGTACCGGGGGTTGGTGCCGTCGGTGGTGTACTTGAACACCACGTCGGACACGGCGGTGATGCTGACGGCATGGCCGGTGATAGACATCACGGGTGCCGCCAGAACCGCAGCATTGCCGCAAACGGCAACACCGTCGCCCTTGGCGCCCAGCACGAAGCTGTCATAGTAGGTCACGCCCTGCACCACGGGGCCGGAATAGCCCTGCACCTCGGTCAGGATGTTGTACTTCTGGAGCTTCACAGGGTCCACGGTGCAGCCCTTGTGCTTGATGAAGAAGTACACACCGGCGGGCATGTAGCTGGTGGGGATGGGCTTCACGCGGCAGCCGTCGAACTCGCCCACAACGCCCTTTGCCAGAGCCTCCTTGCCCAGAGCGTCCACGCCGATGTAATCGGGCATCTGCTTGAGCAGCTTGTAGTACTCGGTGGCGATGTAGAGGGTGCGGCCCTCCAGAGGCACCAGCGCGTCGGTCATCTTCGCGTTCAGGTCGATGATGAGGCCGCCGATGGTGGCCTTGGTGGGGGCGGTGGTCTCCTTGACGGCGATGTTCGCGCCCATGATCCACTTCTTGATGCGGTGCTTGTCCATGCCGGGGATGGTCACCTCGTCCAGCTGACGGCGCAGAGCGCTGCCTGCGGACTTCTGGATGGCCTGATCGGTCTGGTCCAGCGCGTCGATAGTGAAGGAGAAGGCGGGCTGCTGCTCGCAGGTCATCTCCTGAAGGGTGTCGCCCACGTCATGGACCTCGCCGAAGCGGTTAGAGCCGCTGCGGGTGTACTGGGTCTCAGGCACGGTGTTCACGCTGCCGATGCGGATGGTGCGGCTATAGGGATTCAGCCAGGAATAGCTGTTGCCGCAGTCATCGGCGGTGATGGAGGCTTTCTTGAAGCGCTCCGCGATCTTGGTTGCGTACTTAATTGCGTAGTTGATAGCCATAGGTAAAAACCTCTCTTTCGTCCGGTTTCCCCATAGGCAAAAGAGCCGTTACATGGCACTGTCAAAGGCGTCTCCGAAATCGTCCCGCGTCTTGGAGTTGTCCCCGGCGCTTCTCATGCTGCCGGTTGAGCGCTCCGCGTTCCGCTGGTTCTGCTGTACGGAGGCGGTCTCCCGTTTGGCGTCTGCCGCGTCCTGCCGCGCCTGCTGCACGGCGTACCGGGCGTAGGCGGCTACCAGAGAAGAGCCGTTCCGCACGTCTGCCCAAACCTGAGGCGGGATGCTGTTGGGATCCTTTGCTGCCTCTGGGAATGTCTGTTGAAATTCCTGAATGTCCGCCTGCCGGCGGCTTGCCGCCTCGGCCTCGGCCCGCTGGGCCTGCGCCATGGCGTCCTGCTGTGCCTGCCGCTCTGCTTCTGCGGCGGCCACAACGGCCTCACGGTCCTCAAGCTCCACGGAGCGCCGTGCGTCCGCTTCACTCAGGCCCTCGGCCTGCTTTGCCTGCGCCCGGAGCATGGAAATGTAGTCCTTGGTGTTCAACCCCTGCTGGTTTGCAAAGCGGTTGACCATCTCCATCACAGGCTTAAACTCGTCATACTGGCTGCGGATGCGGTCGTAGTCCATGCCCTTCTGGGCCAGTGCCACCATTTCCGCTTCGTTGGCCTGCCGCACCTCGCCCATGTGCCGCAGCTCCCATGTCTGGGGCCGTGCGTCCACGGTCTCCGCCTCGGTCTGCTGCGTCTGGGCTGCCTGTTCCGCGTCTGCGGGGGGCTCGGTGCCCTCTTCCGGCGTCTCTGCGCTCTCACTGGGGTCCTCGACAGGCGTTTCCTCGCCAGTCTCCATCGGCTCTGCGGTCTCCTCCGGCTGGTCTGCCGTCATCTCCGCGCCGCCGTCCCAATCGTCCAAAAAGGCGTCCGTAGTTTCGGGCTCCTGTTCGGGGATCTGGTTCATGTTTTCGTCCATATTGGCCTCTTTCCCCGGCCTGGTCTGGCCGGATCTTCATATTTTCAAAGCCTGGTCTGGCTTTGATGACAAAATAAAAAAACGAGACCACGAGAAACGGCTTTCGCCGTTCTCATGGCCTCGTTGGGCTCTCGTTTATTCAGTTTGCTGGAGAATTATTCCACAATCTCCCAGTCATCAGCCAGCATATCCGCCTGACTTGCCAACCATCCCATTTGGATGCCGGAAGTGCCGTAGAAAGCAATGGCTTTGTTGCCGATAGCATCGTGTTCTGCGTTGACAATCACGCCCTCCGGGCTCGTATAGCTGATGGCTGATGCCAATTCGATGTGCTGGTTTTTCCCGTTCCAGCCTGCCCGCCTGCATTTCTTGCCCTTCTTCATAGCCTCGATAGCCAAACCGAAGTTCATGCCGTCGATAGGGCGGTACGCTTCCTCGAACACGGCCTTTGGGCTAAAGCTCTCGTATCCGTCGGCATAACGCACATTGTATCCATCTTCCTCAGGGTCCATGCTATCGGTGACGGGCTGGTCCTCCTCGTAGACCTTGCCACCTATGCGAATAGCAGGGGATGCCTCAATAATTTTCGTGCCGATGTAGGTTTTCATTTTCATTGTCATTCCTCCGTCTGCATATGTGTGATGGGGAAGGGGACGTCTGTATCCAGCTCCCGCCCCTCAAAAATGGTGGGGTAGTGGCTCACCTTGCATCTTCGGCAGTAAATCGGCGTGTTGTAGATCACGCTGCCCGGTTCGATGTGCTGAAGCGCTTTCCCGCAGATAGGGCAGCGGTAGACCCACGTCCCATCTACCACCATGCTCCAAACTCCCCGTGTTCAATGCCGCCGTAGAGGTTTTCCACGTCACCGATCACGCTGGGCAGGCTCTGGCGGCACAGCTCCAGCTGTTCCAGAAACGTCTGCCACAGAAAGTTGGCTCTGCTGGGGTCCTCCTCCAGCAACAGCAGACCTGCCAGACCGTAGGGCAACGCCCCGGTGCAGATCCGCTCGTCCAGCGCCACCTCGTCCGCCATCTCCGTCACCTTGGGGCAGATGGGCCGCTTGCCGCCCGCCGCTTCCAGCGCGTCCCGGTAGTTGTCGCTGTACGGAAACGCCCGGTCTAAAACGCTGTTCAGCAGGGAAACGGTCCGCAGCTTGTACTCCTTGGTGTCCGCCGTGTCCGTGGAGCCGGTGGATTCGTTCTGGGAATCCATCAGGTGGATGGCGATGTCAAAAATCTGCTGTACCGTAACCGCCATATCACACCTCCCGCCCCTTCAGGCTGGCTTTCATGGTGTTCAGATCGTAGGTCATCAGGTTGTCAATGCCCTGCTCCACGCTTTTCTGCCGGTCCGTAGGCTCCTCCGCCTCCGGCTTTTCCGGTTCAGTGGGGGAGGGGGCTTTGATCTCCCGCAGCAGCCGCAGGATCAGCACTGCGCATACGGCAGCGCCCATGCTGGCCGCACCGCAGATCAGGGATAAAACCAAAATCAGGCCGTTCACCTCGCCGCCTCCTCACTTGAAGTCGCTTGCGTCCACGCCGTCCCCGAAGGTCACGTTCACGCTGATGTCCTGGCGGGTCTCCTGCTTGTCCTGATAGCCGCCCAGGCGCTTCTGCTTGTTCAGGAAAATGCCTCGCGTCACCATGCCCTTTTCCTGATAGATGGGGCTGGTGTCGATCTGCTCCTGAATCCGCTGGTACGCCAGACGCACGTAGTAGCTCATGACGCAGCGGGGATCGTCGATTCCCTCATTGCCCGCTTCAAAGGCTTCCACCTGCGCTTCGACCACCTCGGCCTCCCGACCATCGTTGTAGTCGTAATACCCCTGAAGCCGCTGAACCGTCCATCGCATCGCAT
>ERZ1034865.311-NODE-311-length-32630-cov-11.137406_pt1 | contig 32630 bp, 31 predicted proteins | sample MGYA00520632_ERZ1034865 | MGnify/ENA primary metagenome ERZ1034865 (study PRJEB33766, sample SAMN09781738) | gut metagenome | biome: gut microbiome | host: Homo sapiens | place: Madagascar | study: EMG produced TPA metagenomics assembly of the PRJNA485056 data...
AACCGCGTATGCTACGACATTACTTCCAAGCCGCCTGCCACGATTGAGTGGGAGTAAAAGCTGATACAATATCGTATCAATATGTGACCTACAACACCCCTTGAGAATGACCTGCTCAAAGGGTGTTTTTGTATCAAGATTACGCAAGTCAAAATACAAAATCGTACCAGCGTGACCTAAGATAACTAGGTCATATTGAAGTCACTTTGCAAGCGGCTAACAGGTGAAATTATCCGTATCCACCTGCAATTTTTACGGAAATCGGGAAAACCCACTAAGAGTAACGGTTGATACGGATTCGTATCATTACCTGCGGTAAAACGACATTTGATACGATGCAGACCCGCTAACCACCTGCAACTACCAAACTGATACGATATTGTATCAGGAGTTCCAAAGAAAATCTTTCCAGTTTGGGTCACGAACGGGTCACGGCATAAAAAAGCCTCTGACGAGGCCGTTTTCGGTTCTATTTAGGGAGTCTAGGCCTTGAAGGAGTCCTTCCAGGCAACATACTCGTCCCTCGTTAGCTCGCCGTCCTTCAGGTCCCTGTTGTTCCTATACCAGTGGCGAAGCGCCCTCGCCAGTGCTTCCTGGTCCTCGCTGCCCAAGTCTTCCGGAAAAGCCAAGACGACAGTGTCCCCAACTTTGATCGGCTCTAGGCAAAACGCTTCCTCCAGCTCGAACAGCATGTGTATCGCATCGTTCGCGTCGCTTCCCCAGTCGGATTTGAGGGAGGAGGGGTTCACCTCGAGGCAACGGGCGATCTCGGCGATCATGGGATCCTTCGGGGTGCGCTCCCCGTACTCGTATTTTCGAAGGGAGACGGCGGATATCCCGAGCATCTCGGCGAGCTGGTCTGCAGTGTAGCCGCGCTCCTTCCTGATGCGTTGAATCTTCTCTCCGACCTTCATCGGCCCTCCTGACTTGTAATACTAAATATGTTTTTCGGCGAATCCCGACGCTCTTTTCTTTGATACGTAATTGTATCAGCTATTGTGTCTGTAGCACTGATACGTTTCTGTATCAATAGGAAGGACACAACGATGGACGGAAGACTCATCACGGCCAAAGAGGTGGCCGAAGACCTGGAATGCAGCATGCAGCATGCCTACAAGATCGTCAGGAAGCTCAACGAGGAGCTGGACGAGATGGGCTGCATAACGATGCGGGGAAAGACCAATCGAAGCTACTACGAAGAGAGGCTCTTCGGACGGAGCGACGAGATCGACCTGAGCGAGCTGGAAAGCAAGGCCGGAAATGAGCGTTAGGAAGGACGAGAAGCGGGGTACGTGGCTGGTCAAGCTCCACTACACCAACCACGACGGCGAGACAATCGACTCAACGAAGCGAGGCTTCAAGACCAAGACCGATGCCTTGGCGTGGGAAAGGGATTTTCTGGCCAACGAGGCCAGGTCGACGAGCATGACCTTCGAGCAATTCGTCAAGGTCTACGCCGAGGACGTGCGCCCGAGGCTGAGGGAGACCACCTGGCGCAGCAAGGAGTACATGATCAACGAGAAGCTCATCCCGTTCTTCGGCAAGATGAGGGTCGTCGACATCACGTCGCGGGAAGTCATGGACTGGCAGAACGCCCTCCTTAAAACAAAGGACAAGAACGGCAAGAAGTACTCCGAGACCTACATCAGGACCGTGGAGAACCAACTCTCCGCCATTCTCAACCATGCCGTGAGGCATTACGGACTACCCTCGAACCCTCTCCAGAAAGCCGGAAGAGTCGGAGAGAAGCAGGGCAACGAGATGAAGTTCTGGACGACGGAGGAGTACCTGAAGTTCTCCGAGCAGGTCGTCGACCGACCTGAGATGTTCTACGCATACGAGATCCTCTATTGGTGCGGGTTAAGGGAAGGCGAGCTGCTCGCCCTGACCGCCAAGGACATCGACACCAAGAACAGGACCATCAGCGTGACGAAGTCCTACAGCCGCCTAAACGGCAGGGACATCATCGGCAAGCCGAAGACGAAGAAGTCGGAAAGGGTCATCGCCCTCCCGAGATTCCTCGCACAGGAGCTTCAGGAATACATGGAGATGGAGTGGGAGCCGAACGAAGACGAACGCCTCTTCCCTTTCACCAAGCATGCCCTCAACAACACCTTGAAGACCGCCGCAAGGCTTGCAGGGGTCAAGGAGATCAGGGTTCACGACCTGAGGCACAGCCACGTATCGCTCCTGATCAACCTTGGCTTCACCGCCGTGGCAATCGCCGACAGGATGGGTCATGAGAGCGTCCATATCACCTATCGCTACGCCCACCTGTTCCCGAATCAGCAGAGGAACATGGCGGACGTCCTCGACGCCCTCATGAACGCGAGAGGCGAAGGCCATGAGCGTTAAGAGCCTGGACAGAGAAGGCCGGTGGAGAGACACCACCGTAGGCTTCCGCGTCTCGGAAGAGGAGAACGAGAGGATAAACCAGCTCGCCGCGCTCAGCGGAATGACAAAGCAGGCCTTCATCATCAACCGCTTGGAGGGAAACGAAATCACCGTCCTCGCCACGGCCAGGGTACAGAAGGCCCTGGCAATACAAGCGAAAAGGGTCGCCGACGAGCTCTCCAGGATCTCTGCCGGAGAAAGGGTCAACGAAAGGCTGGTCGACGTCTCGAAGGCGATTCTCGACGTCCTCGCACAGATGAACGAGCAGGGAATGGTCATCGACAGACGCTCCGAAGGGCTGACGCTCGAAGAAATGGAGACCTCGGACCTCGGCGAGACCATGGCTCCCGACATGAGGCAAATCCCGCTCACTCCGGAGGAAGTGGAGCCGATGGCAGATGCGGGCGCGCGGAAGCCCAAGAGGTACAGGAAGTCAACGAAGGGAATGTTCAAAAAGGAACGGCGATGATCCCACGAAAGATGACAGGAAACGCTGCCGTTGACGCCATCGCGACCATGGCCGTAACGGGAAACGTCATACCCGCAACCTGGTACAAGACAATAACGACGTCATCGGGCAAGGCGGACCTGGTGGCGATCAACATCCTCTCGGACGTCCTCTACTGGTACCGTCCCAGAGAGGTGCGCGACGAATACACGGGCGACGTCATCGCTTACCAGAAGCGCTTCGCCTCGGACTACCTGCAGCGCAGCTACGAGCAGCTCTCGGAGCACTTCGGGATCAGCAAGAGGCAGGCCAAGGATGCCGTCGTCAGGCTCGAAGAGCTCGGGGCCGTGAAGCGCATATTCCGCAACGTGGAGTGCGGGGCGGGCATGATGGGGAACGTGATGTTCATCGCGATCGACCCCAAGCGCATCGCGGAGCTCACCTACCCAGAGCAAAGCACATGCCCGGACCCTATGACGAAAAAACGTCATAGCTATGACGGAGAGAGCATCGCTGCGGGCACCCCTATGGCGGAATTCCGTCATAGGTATGGCGAAAAATCGCCAGACATATACAAAGATTACTCAGAGACTACTGAGAGATTATCTTCTGGCCAACCAACCAGCCAGCCAGGAAAACTTTCTTGCGGCAAGGAGGATGGGGGGCTGGCGGAGACAAGCGATGAGTTCGAGAGCGCATGGGAAAAGGTCCCCCGCTCCAAAGCCTCCCAGTGTGCCAAGGAGAAGGCTTGGAGAGTGTGGGGCGAAACGCTTGGATGCGAGGAGGTCGACGAGGACTTCCTTGCAAAGGCCTATCGCCGCTACGTGATCCAGCAGGAAAACGCCGGCACGGAGCAGCGTTTCATCGCCACGTTGTCGACCTGGCTGAAGCCCAACAAACCCGTCGCAGGCTTGAGCTTGGAATCCGCCATCGCGAAGAGGAGGAGCGAACGCGCCCGAATCGAACGGCAGAGGGCCGAAAGGGAGGCCGAGGCACGGCGCCAGCAAGAAGAGGAGCGCATCAACAGGCTCGAGGCGGAGTGGCGCGACTCTGACCCCATGGCGAATGAGCTCTGGGCGAAGGCCTGGGACTTCAGCGACGGCTTCGATCGTCTGGGCGATGCGATGAACGATTACCGAGCCTATCGCGACGAGAAGTTCAAGCCCGGCTAAGCCCACTGGGACAAATTGTCCCAGTGGGCTTGCTGCGATTATCCTCCTTCGTCGAAAACAACCTGCCAGCTGGTCTTTCGTTTGCCGCTGTCCTATGCATTGGGCACTTGGAAGCGCCGTTTTCTATAGAGTGCAGACAGTATTACTGTGCCCAGGCGCGGGTTTGGCCCACTGCCTCCCGATCGCGTTGCGCCCGCCTGATCCGTCACCGCATGACGGATTCCCGTCACCACGCGACGGGTTTCAACACAGACATGAAGCGCACCGTTACCCTTCCCAGCATCACCGGGCCTGAAGGGGCCGCGGCTACGGCGACTCGCAGCCGTGAGTGATGGAGGAAGCGATGGAAGACTTAGACCCGATTACCAGGCAGTTTTTGGGAGTGATCAACAGCAGCAAGGAAAGATGCGGCATGTCGACCACGGAATACGCCAGGAGGCTCGGCATCAGCGACAGCAACGCCGGGAAGAAGCTCAGGGGCGAGGTCGCCCTCAGCGCTCTGGAGTTGATAAAGACCACCCACATGTTCTGCATCGACTTCAGGGAGTACTTCTTCGTCTCCATCGACGACCTTCCAGAGCAGATTCACTCCCGCAGAAAACGACGGCCCTAGCCACTGGGACAAATCGTCCCAGCAGAGAAGGAGGGAAACATGCCAAGCGACTTCGGAGACGAATCCGGAGAGAAGCTGTTCGACTGGATGCTCCGCGTCGGGCAGGAAGCCGGGCAAGCAGCCATGAGCCACGGCGCCGCAAGGGTCTCCATGGCCTTCAGGAACTCCGTCGGCGAGATCAGCCGCGAAGGAGCCGCCCTTGCCAACCCCCAGAAGCCCGAGACGGCCCCGGAATGGGCGAAGCTCAACCTCCACGAATTCAAGGAGTTGCCCGAGTTCGAGACGATCAAGGAAGTCATCGACGGGAAGCTCGACCGGGAAGCACTGCAGCACGAGTTCTACGACGAAGGCGAGAAGTCGTTCCTGATATTCAGGATCGACGACGCGCCCGAAGTGGCCCGCTGCTTCAACGAGCTGGCAGACGAAACCAACAGGGCCTGCAAGCGCGCCGAGCAGCAGCTCGCAAGGGAACACGGGCGCAAGGACCCGGACAAGGCAAAAAGCGAATTCGACGATCCCGACAAGGAGCCCCTCCAGGACCGAGTCGAGGCATTCAAGAAATCCGCGAAACTCGCAGAGCGCGCACGCGGCAGGAGCCGCGAGGTAATCGACCAAGCGAGGGGCCGTTGACGCCCTTCGCAAGACATACCGTGGTGAAAGTCGCCCTTCTCTCAGCCTGCGCCGCCCTCGCAGGCTTCGCCTTCGCAGGGAGCCTTCTCGCCCTTCCGGAAGGCTCCCTTGATCCCTTCGAAGCCCTCGTGCAGCTACCCGGCTGGATAGCGGGCGGCGGCATAGGGCGCGCAAACGCGCTCGCGCCGCTTGCAGGCATCCTCGCTGCTTGCGCGATCTGGGGAATCTGGGCCCATCGGGCACTTAGAGGCGGAACGTTCAGGCGCGGCGAAGAGCATGGCTCCTCCCGCTGGGGAACCGTCGACGAAGGCAAAGGGTTCATGAACCGGGACGATCCCTCGCTGAACATCCCCCTCACCAAGAACATTGGAATCCCCGTCTCCAGGCCGGGGTTCGACCTGGAGACCGATCGCAACCGAAACATCTGCGTCGTCGGCACTCCCGGCACGGGCAAGACCCGCAGCCACGTGCTGCCGCTGCTGATGCAGATGAACGCGAGCTACCTGGTGACCGACCCAAAGGGCACCCTCATCGGCTCCACGGGCTGGATGTTCCAGGCCGCAGGCTACAGAATCAGGAACTTCGACCTGGTCAGGATGGAGACCTCAAGCCACTACAACCCGCTGGCCTACGTAAGGACCGACATCGACGTGCTCGCCATCGTCGAGTGTCTCATCACCAACACCACCGGCGACGCCGAGCACACGGGCGACCCGTTCTGGGAGAACGCCGAGCGCCTGCTCTACACGGCCCTCATCGCCTACCTCGTCCACCACTGCCCTCCAGAGGACCGCAGCCTCCCCGGGATGCTGACGCTCCTCTCCCTGGCAGAAGCACGTGAGGGCAACGAGTCCTACATGAGCCCGCTCGACCTGCTCTTCCACGAGCTGGTGACCGGCAAGAGGCTGGTCTCCGCCAAGGACGAGCAGCCCTTCGACGAGAACTCCAGGGCCTTCGCCAACGGGATCTCCACGGTGCGCTGGGTCCAGGTAAGGGAGCCCGCGGACCAATCCAAGGACTTCGCCCTCAACGCGTACAAGCGCTTCAAGACCGCGGCCGGAGAGACGCTGAAGTCGATCATCATCAGCTGCAACACGCGATGCCTGCCCATGATGGCCGACAACGTGCAGGACATCCTGAAGGACGACGAGCTGCACCTCGACGCCATGGGGGACGCCGGGCAGAAGACGGTCGTGTTCGCGTCGATGCCGGACACCCGAGGGACCTTCAACTTCCTGTTCGCCATGCTCATGTGGCAGGCGGTGAACGAGCTGTGCGATGCGGCGATCATCGACCACGGCGGCAAGCTCCCCACGCCCGTGCACCTGGTCTTCGACGAGTTCGCGAACATCGGCAAGCTCCCCGACATAGACAGGTTCATCGCGGTCATCCGAAGCAGGAACGTCTCGATGTCCATGATCCTGCAGTCCTTCGAGCAGCTGAAGGGCACCTACGGCGAGGAGAAGGCGCTGTCCATCAGGGCTTGCTGCGACACGACGCTGTTCCTGGGGTCGACGCTGTTCGGCACCAACGAGGAGATCTCGAAGATGCTGGGAAACCAGACCATCGTCTCCTTCACCCTCAACGACACGGAGGGGCAGAACAAGTCGACCACCGTGAACCGAACGATCTTCGAGCGACCGCTCATGCTCCCCGATGAGGTGGGACGCCTCTCCAGGAGGAAGGCCCTGCTGCTCATCGCGGGAACCTATCCGTTCCAAGACGACAAATACGACGCCGCGCAGCATCCTCGATGGGCCGAGGTCGAGCCTGGGCACAAGGGGTCCATATACGCCAAGCCCTTCGACTTCGGCGCGTATGCGGCGAGGATGAGGGAGGTGGTCTAGGGAAAGCCACGGAGACGGCGGCAATGCGCAAGCAACTCGGCCGCTTCGAGCTTCCACCCTCGATGCGGCTGCCGCCGTCAAGACGCAAAGGAGCGCTCGCGCGCTCCGCATCCAAATCTTACCACGCAAGGCAAGGCGCCCCTTCCGCCCAGGCGCCAACGACGCAAAGGAGGCAATCACATGCTTGCAAAAATCATCTCGCTCGTGACGGGCTGCGTGACGTTCCTCGGAGGGTTCCTCGTGGTCTGGGGAGCAGTCCAACTCGGACGATCATTCGGAAACCGCGGTGGCGGCGGCGAGGGCATGGAGGCCGGAATCGCGACCATCGCCGGCGGCGCGATCATCATCGCCGCAGCCGTCTACTTCGGCCAGCTCGACACCTCGTGGATGCCGGCTTAGGGGGCTCGGTTTGATCGACGACAAGCTCCACATCCCGATCCAGAAGGACATCGGAGAGTACGAGCAGAAGCTGTTCGGCGACATGTCCATCAGGACCTGCGTATGCCTGGCGGGGGGCTTCGCCACCGCGATAACGACCGCCCTCGCATGCTGGTTCTGGCTGGGCGTCGACCCCTCGGACGCCACGTTCCCGATCATGCTCGCAACACTGCCCTTCTGGCTCGCGGGCTTCTGGAAGCCCCGCGGAATGCCGTTCGAGAGGTTCCTGCCGCTGCTGGCGAAGCACCACCTGGCCAAGCGCCACTTCGAGTACACGCCGAGCCACAGGGGCGCGACGGCCGCGCCGTTGGCGCTGGAGCCGAGAAAGCTCGCACGAAAGGAAAGGAAGCGTACCTACAGAAAGGGGGCGGAGCTCTATGAGCCTGCTGAAGAAGCGTAAGAAGGGTGCAGCGGAAGTCCCTGAGCGGAAGAATGAAAAGAAGAAACGAAAAAGGCAGAAGGGCACGCTGGAGCTGTGCGGTTACGAGCTCATGCTCAAAAACGGCGTGGCGCAGGTGGCACCGGGCCTGTTCAGCCAGACCGTGCGGTTCGGCGACATCACGTACCAGTGCGCGAAGAAGGACATCCGCGAGAACATCTACAGCACGATGAGCGCCCTGTACAACTACTTCAACCCCGACACCAGCGTCCAGGTGACCATCACCAACGAGCCGGTCCCGCCCGAGGAGATCGGCAACAGGACGTTCTTCCCCAAGTCGGACCCCTGCCTGGACCCCTACGTCGAGGAATACAACCGCATCCTCAACGACAAGATGCGCGAAGGCGTCTCCAACCTCAAGAGGCACCGCTACCTCACCTTCACCACCGAGGCGGAGGACATCGACTCCGCGATCCCGAAGCTGGCGCGCATGCGCAACGACTGCGTCCAGGCCCTCGCCAGGATCAAGAGCAAGGCCGAGCCCATCGACGGCCTCGAGAAGCTCAGGGTCGCCAGGGGCCTGCTGAGCCCGTTGGGCGCCTTCGAGTTCGACTGGGACAATTTGTCCCAGTGCCCCACCGCGCGCACGGCCGACTTCGTCGCCCCCATGTCCGTGGACTTCAGGCCAAACGGACGAAGCGACGCTTTCAAGGCCGACGACGCTTGGTGCTGCGTGATGGCGATCAGGTCGTTCGGATCCGTGCTGCTCGACGACTGCCTCTCCAACATCGTAGACCTCCCCATGCCGCTCTCGATCTCGCTTCACCTGAAGCCCATCTCCCAGGACAAGGCGATCGACATGGTCCAGGGCAAGATCGACTGGATGGACATGGAGGAGCGCGGCCAGAAGAGCCGCGCCGCCAGCAAGGGCATCATCCTCACCCAGACCTCGACCGCGCTGCGCTATTCGAGGGCCGACGCAGAGGAGCTGCTCGACTTCCTGCGCAACAAGAACGAGCGGCTCTTCGAGTACGCAGGCTATGTCTTCGCCTACGCCTCCACCGAAACGGAGCTCGACGAGCGCGTCGACCGCATCATCTCCGCTGCAAAAGGCTCGGCGCTGACGATTGAGAAGCTCTATTACCGCCAAGAAGAGGGCTGGGGCTCGGTCCTGCCGTTCGCGACGAACAAGTGCGACGTGACAAGGCTCCTCACCAGCGGCCAGATCGCCATGCAGATGCCCTTCGCTTCCCTTGAGATCAACCAACCCGGAGGCATCTACCTCGGGCAGTCGAAGATCACCAACACGCTCACCATCCTCGACAGGCTCTCGCTTCCCTCCCCGATGGGATTCGACTTCGGGACCCCGGGCACGGGAAAGTCGAACGCCCAGAAGAGCGTATGGCTTCAGGTGCGCATGCTCTACGGAGACAGCGCCCAGGGAATCTGGATCGACCCGACCGGCGAGGGCCGCCCCGTCGCGGAGGCGGGCGGCGGCGTGAGCATCAGGCTGGCCGCCGACTCCGGCCAGTTCATGAACCCCTTCGACACCAAGGACGTCGCCACGCTCTCCGACCCGCTCCAGATCGCCTTCAAGGTGGACGCGTTCCTGGCCCTCTCCGCATCGATGATGGCCGAGGGGAACCAAGGGCTCACGCAGGCGGAAAGGTCGATCATCGCCCGATGCGTCGAGGAGGCCTACCGCAGGTCCGGAGCCGCGGGCACCCCGGTGCTTGAGGACTTCTACAAACTGCTGCTCGAGCAGCCCGAGCCCGTCGCGCGGGAGATCGCCCTGCGCTACGAGCGCCACGTCAAGGGATCGTTCTCGTTCTTCAACCGCATGTCCAACGTGCACCTCGACGCGCCGATGGTGAACATCGACCTCCATGACCTCAACTCGGACATGAAGGTTTTCGGCATGCTCACCGCACTAGAGCAGGTGCGCAACCGCATGTACCAGAACTTCGCGGAGGAGAGGACCACCTGGCTGTTCATCGACGAGGTGCAGAGCCTCTTCAAGCACCCGGCCGTCATCGCCTACTTCGAGAGCTTCTGGGCCGAGGGACGAAAGTTCGGCCTGGTTGCCACCGGCCTGTCGCAGAACGCGAGCTTCATGCTCGGCAGCGACATCGGATCGACCATGATCCTCAACTCGGACTACCTGATGCTCCACAAGCAGTCGACGGTTGACAGGGACCTGTGGGCCGAGACGCTCAACCTCTCCGACGAGGAGATCGGCTACATCGACGACGGAATCAAGCCGGGCGACGGCCTGCTCGTGGCTGGAGGCGCACGGCTCCCGATCACCAACGAGCTCCCCAAGGGCAGGATCTACGACCTGCTCACCACCAAGCCGTCAGAAGTGGCGGCACTCGGCGGCGCGGGCATGAGGTCTGCCCGATGACGAGGGGCCCGGACAGGGATCCGATGCACGACGTCGTCTCCGGAGAAACGGAGAACCTTCTCAACTCCGGCGTGGTGGCAGGCGGCGAGTCCTTTCGCGAGGGGGTCGTCGGAAGCGGATTCGGGCTGTCTGGGAAGCCCGCCGGCCCGCAGCATATGGGATCGGCGAGCCTCAGGCGGATGGCAGCCGGCGCGATGGCAAGCGAGCTCGACGACACGGACGAGTTCGAAGGCGCCCGCGACGCCTACGACGCCGCGGACGGGGGCCTTGCCGTCAGGCGGAGGCTGGCCAGAAGGAAAGCCAAGGCGAAAGCGGCCGAGACATCTCCGGGCGATGGCGCAGCCGCTCGGGCCGCATCGGGCGGCAAGGCGCGTGGCGCCGCATCCGCCGACGACTCCGCCGCGGCCGAGCAGGCAGCGCGGATGAGGGCTAAGACCAACGGAGCCGCCGGCGCAGCCAAGTCGGCTTCAACGGGAACGGCCCAAGCAGGCATCGCCACTGAGATGTCGGCCCAGGCGGCCGGGGCGCAGGTAGCCAACGCGAGCGCCTCCGCCGCGGCAGCGGCCGCGACCGCGGAGGGCGGAGCCGGAGTGGCAGGCGCCATCGCAGGCGCCGGCGCCCCGGCCGCCGGCATCGTCGTCGGAATCGTGGCCTTCGTGCTGGGCGCCTTGCTGGTGGGACAAATTGTCTCAGCGCTCTTCGGATTCTGGGAGAACGAGTCGAACAGGCAGGCCATGGAGGGACTGCCTCCCTACATCACCTACGAGATGGTGGAGGCCGCACTCGACGCCCAGGAGAAGTACGGGCACCCCGCCGGCTGCACGATCGCCCAGATCATCTGCGAGAGCGGGCAGGGAGACCGCATGAGCCAGCTCGCCACCAGGGACCACAACCTGTTCGGCATGAAATGGGCCTCCTCCTACGCTTCGGCCGCGGAAGTGGCGGGAAAGGCCAGCTGGGCTACCGGGGAGGAGGCGGCTGACGGCAGCCACTACACCACCGCCGCCCAGTTCATCGTGTTCAAAGGCGATGCGGAGTGCATCGGGTTCCGCAGCCGAGTGTTCCTGCAGGCGGGACGGTACGCCAACAACCCTCTGATCAGGGAGGCGGTGGCGAACCACGACTCGGACAAGATGGCCGAGGGCCTGAAGGACGCAGGATGGGCAACGGACTCCAGCTACGTGGAGACCCTCAAGTCGATCATGCAGACCTACGGCCTGTACCGCTTCGACGGTCTCAGCCTAGATGATTTCAAGGCCGGCGAGGAGGCGGGAAGCGCCATCGTCGCCGCGGCGTACAGCCAGCTCGGCGTGCCATACGTCTGGGGCGGCTCGACGCCCGGAAAGGGCCTGGACTGCAGCGGCCTCACGCAGTACTGCTACCGCCAGGCGGGCATCCGCATCAGCCACTACACGGAGGACCAGAAGAGCGAGCTCAGGCAGATACCCATCTCCCAGGCCAGGCCCGGGGACATCCTCTACAGGCACGGCCACGTCGCCATCTACATAGGCGACGACAGGTACATCCACGAACCCCGCACGGGGGACGTCTGCAGGATCGCCTCGGGAGTCGACTGCTTCACCTGCGCCCTGACGGCGCGCCACTAGAAAGGAGAAAAGAATGGAGAAGAAAAGCAAGGTCATGGCCGCGCTCGCATGCGCTGCCCTGCTCGTGCTCATCGGCTCCGGATGCGTGCGCTGCACCATGGTCCACGGCACGCAGCAGGACCCGGCCGAGCAAGGCCAGGAGGAAGGCGCGGCGGACGAAGCCGATGCCGCCAAGGACAGCCTGGAGAAGCTGCTCGGCACCAAATGGACGTCCAAGGACGGGAAAGCGACCCTCTCGATCATGAACGGCGCCTTCGTGGAGAGGGCTGCCGGCGAGGAGAAAGTCACCTACTGGGAGCCGGAGAACGCCAAGGCCGACGACGGCGGCTTCTCGGAGTCCGTCTGGGCCAGCGACAGCATCACATCCGCGCAAACCCCGTCCATGGTCAGGGTCGACGCCGTCGAGAACGGCGGCATGGCGATCACCTGCGACTCCTTCAAGATCTCGGCCGCCTACCTCATCGATGCCCCTGAGGACGCCGAACTCGCCGTCAGCGGCAACATCGACTACCTGGCGGCTCTTGCCGGCGTTGAGAAGGACGGCATCGTTGGCTGCCTTCAGGACTTCGCCAGGTCCAGGAGCCCCTACGCCAAGACGGCGACCTGGGATGGCGAGGTCTACATCGACGCCAACGCCAACAAGACCAGCTCCACCTTCACGCTGGACGACCCCAACGGGACCATCGCGACCATCGTCGTCGACGGCACGTCGGGCAAGATCTCGGCGATGTGATGCCGATGGGCTCCTTGGTAAAACTCGCCCATGACCGCAGGTTCAAGCTGGCCTTCGCGGCAACTATCGTGCTCCTGGCGACGCTGCTCGTGCCGGCACACAGCGCATACGCGGACATCGCGGGCGACATCAACAACTGGCTGGCCAAGCTCTTAAGGGACGCGGCCAACTGGATGTTCTCGAAGCAGGCGGAGGTGCTGAAGGGCATCGGCTACGACGGAATCCTGGGCGCGGACTTCGACTCCATGCTCACAACGTCGGGAAGCGTCTCCATGTACGACATCGCGCACGGCGTGTGGGAGGTTGCCATCCTCCCCATCGGATGCGGCGTGCTCTCGCTGGTCTTCACGGTGAAGCTTATACAGATCTCGCAGAGGGTCGACGGGAACGCCTCCATGCCAGGCGTCAAGGAGGTCGTGTTCCTCCTGGTGTTCTTCGCAGTGTTCCTGTTCCTTATCCAGCACAGCTTCGAGCTGATGCAGTCCATCTACGAGGTGGTCGGAATCGCCATCGACAAGGTCATGGGGCTGTTCGGGCAGGGAGGGACCCTTGACCTCGCAGCCGTGTCCATCGCGACCACGGACGACGACATCCCGGCCCTGCTTGCGATGCTCGTCGTGTCGCTCATCAGCTGGGTCGTCGTCCTCGCGGCCTACATCGTGGCCCTGGTCGTCTGCTGGGCCCGCGCCCTCCAGCTCTACATCATGGCTGCGTTCAGCCCGATCCCCCTCGCCTTCATGGCTTTGGGCGACACGAGGCAGATAGGGGTTGGCTACCTGAAGAACTTCACCGCCGTTTGCATCGCGGGCCTGATCATCGTGATCCTGCTGATCGCCTTTCCGGTGATCCTCGGAGGGCTCACGGGAGCGAATCCCGGCACGGGAACGCCAGTGGACGCGGTCGCGACCGGGCTCACGTACGCATTGCAGTACCTGGCCATGTGCATCCTGCTCATCCTGTCGCTCGCCAAGAGCGGCGCATGGGCTCGGGACATAGTTAGCGGATTCTAAGAGAAAGGAAGGAAGTTTTGTACGAACCGAACAGCGGGGCTGCGCCGGAGGCGGCTTGGATGATGAACGACCCCGAGGACGGAACGCGCCTCCTGCTCGAGGCGCATGCGGCGCCCGACCCCAAGGACGGCCGCGCCCTGGGATTCTCGTTCTCCCTTTGGACAAGGCGCGAGGACGGCTGGAAGGAGGTGGTGAACGGTTTCAATTGGGGGTACTCGGACGCCGAGGACCTCGTTGACGCAGCAGAGGCGCATCTCGGCTACGAGCCGAACGGCATCGAGCGAATCGGCTACGGGGAGTTCGAGAGGGCGCTGCTCCAGGACGAGTCCCTCACGTCCAGGATCCAACGCGCGAGGAGCATCCCCGCAGTCGACCAAATCAGGCAGAAGGTTGGTTATCGAATGGGCAGGTAGGACCTGCAGGCACCGAAGCCGGCACTTCCACATCAGGCCGGCGCAAGACGTAAAGGAGGGCTCGCATGAGCCAGGAAACACCAAAGAACACCTATGTCACGTTGCATAAGAACTTCGTGCGCACGGACATCGAGTACGCCGACAGGAGGACCGGCGAGGTTAAGACCTTCAACTCCGTGACCCTTCCGAAGGGCACGGTGATCGACGGGCGCGACGTCAGCTACTACCAGTTCAGCCCGTTGTTCGTGAACGAATCACGATACCGTGGCGAGGATTACCGCGACATCCCCCTCCTCACGGAAAGGGAGGTCTGGCTCCGTAAGAGCATTCTCGACGAGGACGGCAAGCCCGTCGTCGGAGAGGACGGAATCGAGCTGAAGGACGTCGTCAAGGTGATGCCCGCTCAGATCAGGGACGCGATCGAGCGAAACCGCAGCGAGTACCTGGAGAGCCTCTCTGCGCGCGCACGTTCAGCTCGCGACGGCAGCGAGCGTCTCGGCCGTGGCGCCGCCCAGCGCGCAAGCTCCCGCATGTCACGCGAAGACATCCCGTTCTAAGGAGGAGGCGTGAGGACCAAGACAACCGAGAGGATCGTATCCTCCAAAATCATCAGAGTCGTCATGAGCATGGCCCTGGCGCTCAGCGTGTGCGTGTCGGCTCCGATGAGCGCGTTCGCGGCTGAAAGCGTCGACGTCACCATCGGAGACGACATCCCTTACGCGGGCTACTCCACGACCCGCATGTACGCCGACGGCGAGGTTGCCTACTGCGCCGACCCGGCTTCCGCCACGCCCGCTCCCGGCACCTACAGCAAGAGCGGTGTGAGCGACCCCGACCTCATCGCAACGATGTGGTTCAGCTACGGCGCCCCGGGATTCGATGCGTCCATGTTCCCCGACACCTGGTACGACGGCAGCGGCTGGAGCGCGGAGAAGTACATCGTCGCAAGCCACGTGCTCCTGTCCTATGCCTACCAGGGCTCCAAGGCCGATGCCGTCTTCGGCACCGGCGGCGACTTCGGGGACTGGGCCCGCGACGAGCTTCTGGGCACCACCTGGAAGTCCATCAAGGCAAACAAGGGAAAGGTTTCGACCGGCTTCGATGCGTTCTGCATCCACACGGGCCCCGGCACCCAGGTGCTCATGAGCTTCACATGGGACAAGGGTGGCCTGAAGGTGGCTAAGGAAGACTCCCAGGCAGGGGCCGAGCCCCAGGGCGACGCAACCCTCGACGGCGCCAAGTACGACATCGTCAACGCATCCGGCCGGTACGCCTTCGTCGACGGCCGATACTACGCCAGCGGCGAAGTGGTGAAGACCATCACCGGCCAGTGGGATGATGATGCAAGCGCATATGTCGCCAAGACTTCGACGAGCGCCCTGCCCTGCGGCACCTACACCGTGGTCGAGTCCCAGGCACCCGAGGGGTATCTTGTTTCCGACTGGTCCGCGAAGACCGAGGTCAAGTCCGACGGCCAGATGGTCGACCTCACCGGCAACCCCTGCGGCGACGACGTGATCCGCGGCGGCGTGCAGGTGACCAAGTCCGACATCGAGCTCCAGGCCTCCGAAGCACTGGGCGGCAACTCCCACGACACTCTCGACACCGGCTCCACGCTCTCCGGCATCGAGTTCACCATCGCCAACGCCTCCGAGCACAAGGTCCTCGTGGGCGACAAGTGGTTCGAGCCAGGCGACGTTATCGAGACCGTCGTTACCTCCTGGAACGACGAGGAGGAGGCCTACACCGCCCAGACCGCAACCGACGAGCTCCCTTACGGCACCTACACCATCCAGGAGACCAAGGCCAACGACTCCTACCTGCTCACCGACGGCGAGCCCAAGACCTTCCGGGTCCGCGAGAACGGCGCGATCGTCAAGGCGACCTCCACCGGCGGCGAGCTCGGGTTCTTCGACCAGGTCGTGCGCAACGACCTCGAGATCGCGAAGATGGCCGAGGACACCAACGCCTCCTTGCAGGTGGCGTTCAAGGTGACCAACGTCTCCACCAGCGAGGCCCACGTCATCGTAACCGACCGCAACGGAAACGTCTCCACGGCCTCATCCTGGAACAAGCACAGCAACAACACCAACGGCAACGACGGCCTGCTCAAGGCTGAGAGCATCAAGGCAGCCGACATGGACTCCAAGGCTGGCGTATGGTTCTCCCTCGGCGAGGACGGCTCCAATGCCGACGTTGACGACGGGCTGGCAGCGCTTCCTTACGGCGAATACATGCTGGAGGAGCTCCGAAGCGACTCCAACGAGGGATATGGACTCGTGACCAAGACCTTCGTGGTCGATCGCGACTCCGCCGTGGCCAAGGCCGTGTGGATGAGCCTCGACGACAAGGAGGGTCCGAAGATCCAGACCGAGGAGACCGACAAGGCCGACGGCGACCACATCGCGCAAGCCTCCGCTGAGACCACCCTGGTGGACACCGTCTGGTACGAGAACCTCAAGAACGACGGCACCGAGTACACCGTCACCGGCACCCTCATGGTGAAGTCCACCGGCGAGGCACTGCTCGATGCCGACGGCAATGCGATCATCGCCACAAAGACCTTCCAGCCTAGGCAGAAGGCCGGCGAGGTCCAGCTCGAATTCACCTTCGACTCCAGCCTGCTCGCGGGCGAGGACATCGTAGCCTTCGAGTCGCTTTTCTCCGAGGGCGTAGAGGTCGCTTCCCACGCCGACATCGCAGACGAGGGCCAGACCGTGCACTTCCTCGACATCCATACCACTGCGGCCGACAAGTCCGACGGCGACAAGCTGGTGACCGGAACCGAAATAGCCGTCGTCGACGAGGTGGCCTACGAGGGCCTCGTTCCCGGCACCGAGTACGAGCTCCAGGCCACCTTGATCGACTCTGAGACCGACGAGCCCGTCATGGTAAAGGACGGATTGGCAGAGAAGCAGGTTACCGGCACCGCCTCCTTCACCCCTGAGGAGGCCGACGGCACCCAGCTCGTCGAGCTCTCTTTCGATGGGACCGACCTCGGCGGCAAGAGCCTCGTCGTGTACGAGAAGCTCTTCGCAGCCGATGTGCAGCTCGCATCCCATGAGGATCCATCCGACGAGGGCCAGACCGTGACCGTCGTGGAGATCGGAACCACCCTCGTCGATGCAGGCGACGGCGACCACGTCATCGCCTCTGGCAAGGTGAAGCTGACCGACACCATCGAGTACAAGGGCCTCGTCCCCGGCGACACCTACACCTCCCATGGCACTTTGATCGTGAAATCCACCGGCATGCCGCTTGAGGATGCCGACGGCAAGCCCGTGACCGCGACCGCCGAGTTCACCCCCGGCAAGGCCAGCGGAACCGTGGATGTCACCTTCGAGTTCGATGCATCCAAGATCGAGGAGGGCGTCGAGCTGGTCGCCTTCGAGGAATGCCTCGACGTAAACGGCAACGTAATCGCAGTTCATCAGGACATCGACGACGAAGGCCAGACCGTCGTGGTCGACAACCCTGATACCCCTGAGGTCCCTGACGAGCCTGGGAAGAGCTACGACAAGACCGGTACCGAGGTCAAGCTGATCGCCATTGCCGCGATCGCCCTCATCGCGGCCGGCGCCGGATGCGGCGCCTACGCTATCCGCAAACGCAAGAAATACGATTCCGATTCCGAAAACGTAGACGAATTGTAGATAGACGGATTTCGGGATCGAGGAGGCGGCCTTTGAGGTCGCCTCCGTGTTTTTAGGAGGGGAAATGAAGAAACCGGATACGGGCGTGATCGTTGCTTCACTCTTATGCACGCTGCTCGTCGGTGGCGGAGCATTCCTGGAGTTGTCGCTGCTTGGCCAGGCGGACATGGCCTCGAACCCGAAGCCCTCGCCAAGAGCAGCGCAGACGGCTGAAGCCGAGGCCGAAGACAGCTTTCCAGACGTTGATTGGGATTGGTGGAAGAAGGAGAACCCCGACGTCATCGGCTGGGTCACGGTACCGGGCACCGGCATCGACTTGCCAATATGCCAGGCACGGGATGAGGACCCGACCTTCTACCTTACCCACGACGCGTACGGCATCTGGAACATATACGGCTGCCCCTATCTGGATGCGGAATGCACCGAGAAGGGCTTCGACAGCCCGCTCGCCATGGTGTTCGGCCACCACATGGACGACGGAAGCATGTTCGCCGCAATGGCGAGCTACTCGGACAAGGCATTCGCGCAAGAGCACTGCGAGATCCTGCTCCAGACGCCAGAGGAGAAGAAACGGCTGCATGTTGCGGCTACGGACGTCGTGGACACCTACAACGAGTTTAAGAGGCTGGGCTTCGGCGATAGGAGGGACTTTCTTGCGTGGTGGGAGGAAACGCTCGAGGGCTCAGATATGGTGCTCGACCCAAATGTGACCGATCCCGAGAGTGTGCATGCCTTCGTCACCTGCAGCTACGGCCTCTGGAACGGCCATGAGCGCACCATCGTCTATGCAGTCGAATAAGAGGCTGAGTTTAGGAATAGGTACAGAGAGCCGCTGATTGACGCCAGTGGCGGCCATTGCGGCTTCTGGACCTGCTACAAGCGCGTCATTGTTGCGTTATTGGGGTTCCTGAATGATGTACTTCTACTCTTGATCTTCATCCTTGCGTTTGGCATCCCAAGGGAATTGAACATTGATTTCGGGCATCTTGAACTCCGGTAGCTTAATTCCAGGAAGCTTGAAGAATCCTTCGTCGTCCTTGCTTTCAAACTCCCGTATCCTCTTCAAGGATTCGGAGCTATCGCAGGGTTCCAGTCGCGCCACTTGTCGCTCATGACTGGCGTTGACGTATTGCTTTATGCATTCCATTTGCTCAGCGTTGAGATCTCTTCCATCAAGCATATTCGACATGGCATGGTAGAAAGCCATTTCGTCCTTGGTGAAGTCTCTTCCCGTGTCCAATCGCTCAAACATCAGGGAGAAGAAATCATTCACAGCATATTGGAACGTCAGACTATGCTTAATCTGTTCACGCAGTTCGCTTCTTTGAAACAAATTCCACGCCTTGAGCGCTTCATATCGCTGGAAGAGACCGGATAATTCATCGTTTTGAGCTCGGACGGTTTCTTCGAGTTCTCCAGCCTTGGCCTGCAACTGCCTAACCTGCTTATGCAAAACATTGATTTCCGGCTGACGAGCAAGCATGCCAACTCCTAAACCAAAAATGCCTGCCAGCACGCCCACCATAGGTACGATTATCTTCTGAGGTATTTGCTGAGGGATGTTCATCAGTCCTCCAGGTAGTTGATTAGCTTAGAGACGTTTGCTGCCGCATTGCTCGAATCAAGCGAGTCCAACGACGAGTGAAGTTGCTCAGATATCAATTCGTGTCTCGCGATTTGCTCATCTGAGGAGTTGCATAACTCCTTGGTTTTTTCTCTGAGCTGATAGGTTCTCTTCATGCTCGATGCGAAAAGTCCAGCGTAGGCTTTGGCCAGTTGGGGAACCATCGCATTGTTGATATACGGTACGCCATTTTGCCTAGAGGCACCGACAGCCGCCTGCCCAAAGAATGCGACGCTGGTGCTCACCAGCTCTATCTGAGCCTTTCTTATGGGGTCATCTATTCGCCTGGCAAGGTAATACGCATTGTCGAGCACCGCGACCAATCCACCCGCTGCAATATCCTGAGCGCGCATCGTGAACATATGTGAATAAATGTCCTGCTGAAGCTTCTTGTCCCCGCAAGACTCGATTGAGAGTTCCTGCACCCAATCGATAATCTTGTTCCAAGGCTTTCCATCTTCGCGATCGATATCGAAATACGAGCTTCCTGGGACGGGAAGCCCCTGTTTCGACATGGTGTCGGCAATTAGATGCCGTGCAGCTTGAAGCACGCCCGCTAATCCCTGCTGCTCAAACATCAGCGCAAACGGATTGAACGGCATTAATCCTTTGCCGGTGGCTAGCACGTCATGCCCAAACAGAAGTCTGTGAAACATCACGTAAGCCTTCTCGCCGTTCCGCGCAACAAAACCTTCCCCGCTCTTAAACACATCCAGCGCATCACCCTGATGGAATAGCAGGGACCCAAGCATTTGCTGGATGATGTTATATTCCCCCTTTTTGCCAGATGCCGCATCGTGGACTGACGCCAACCACTTTTCAATATCTGCGTTGGTGGAAATGAAAACTCCAACCAAACCAATAGCAAGCGAATAGGCAATGTCACTGGCATCTAGATCAGAATCGAATTGAGTGTCGAAATCCGCCGCGTCAGCTGGCATGGCTGCGATAATTTGCCCCTCAACAGTCGACAACTCTGATTTGTACAAAGCAATCTCTTGACTCAATTCGGCACCTCTTAAAGAGCTTAAGCATAGGTAGAAATGTAATATCTGAAGTACTTGCTTATTGTAGTTCTACAAAAATCAATCCGAAGATATTTCGGAGCAACGGCCTCTTCTTTTATTGGTGTGTTGCTCAAAGGAGAAATGACGATCACGGGGTTGATTTCGGTCGTTTGCGTTGATATTCCTCCATTTCGCCATGAGCTCTCGATGGATATCTCGCAGGCTTCGAGGCATCGCGCATATCGCCATCTCTGCTTCACCTTCGAATCCCGCTCCGTCGGACAGCAATGAAATCAACGCGGCGATGCCCTCTGATCGATGGATAGTCGTCTTCATTTCCATCGTCTCCGACGTCGTCATGATTAGTCTTCTTTCGCCATTGGACCGAACGGGAGAATCATCCTCGACTTATGAAACCGCAGCTACGCCCGATCTGTCACAAATGTAAAGGAAAATGTCGCATGTCCGACCATCGGAACACGGCACATTCCCCAAAAAGCAAGTGCTATTGATTTTGGGGATTCGAACCGCACAGCCAATCGGCGGCGTCGACAATCCGTATGCCTTCGTACTGGTATTCGGGCTGGTACGTTCGGGCAATCAGGATCTTCGGGTAGGCGTCCCTTACCGCTAGCAAGGGGGCCACCTCTCGTTCAAACGTTCGCTCCTCGGATATGCTGTTCGCAACCTGGATGTAGAGCCTCTCGCCCTGCTTGATGGCGACGAAGTCTATTTCCTTCTTGTACAGCACGCCGACATACACCTCGTAGCCGCGCCGCAGGAGCTCTATGGCGACGATGTTCTCCAGCACTCGGCCGTAGTCCATGTTCTTGGTGCCGAGGCGGGCGAACCTAAAAGACTGGTCGACAAGGTAGTACTTGTCCTCCGACCGCAAGTACCTCTTTCCGCGGATATCGTATCGGCGGATTCTGTAGAAAGCGAACGCCTTGCATAGCGCGTCTACGTACTTGCCGATCGTCTTGTGGTCGGCCTTCGTCCTGTTCGATTCGAGCGTGTCGGCAATCGACCGGATGGATGTGAGGTTCCCGACGTTATCCATGAGGTAGTCGATGAGCGCATGGAGCAGCTGCTCGTTCTTCAGCTTGTACTTGCTCACGATATCCCTCACCACCAGGGCGTTCAGGACTTCGGAGTCGATATAGCGCCTTCTTTGCTCCTCGGTCCTGTACATGTACGATCCCGCCATGCCCCCATCCGAGATGTAGCTGGTCAGGCTGTCGTAGATGTTCTGGGACGGGTAGTATGCGAGGTACTCCCCGAAGGAGAACGGGTAGACGGGAATCTCGTATGTCCTGCCCACGAACAAGGTTGCCAGGTCGCTGCTTTGCAGGAAGGCGTTCGAGCCGGTAACGAATATGCTGTACTTCTCCCTGGCATGCAGGCTGTTTACCGCCTTCTCGAAGGACCTGCACATCTGTACCTCGTCGATGAAAAGGTAGTTCTGCCGGCCGGGCTCGTAGCGCTCCTCTACGTATGCCTCCATGGAGCGGTAATCTAGGATGTCCTCGAAATCCGTGAGGTTGTAGTTGATGCGGATGATGTTCGCATCGGGCTGTCGCTCGGAGATCTTCTGCGCCAGGGCCTCCAGAAGCTTTGACTTGCCCGACCTGCGAACGCCGGTGATGACTTTGATGTCCGGTGTATCGGCAAGCTCCAACATCTCCGAAAGGTACGCCGTTCGTTCAATAAGCTTCACAGGTATCCTCCTCAACAACGTATGTTGTGTGTATTCCCCAAAATCGAATTATATTCCGTTTTGGGGATTTGTGTATTCTACAACTGCATGCAATGACGAAAACAGTGTATGGATGGCCACTGCAAACGCCTAAGGCCTTGGAGGCCCTTGCGGATCCCGATTGTGGGCGGGTTCTACCGGGCGGACGCCGACGGCTCCAGGGCGATTCCTGGAAAGCCGAGGCAGGTGAGCTCGGGGGCTTCCACTGCGGGATTAAGCCATTGCTGTATGCAACGTGTCATAGTTATCGCCTCTATCACTGATATGGTAATAACCGTTATGTTTTTGGCACGGTTCGATTGCGGCGCCGACGTCCTCACGACGCGGGAGACGGCTCACATGAACCTGAACACGGCCTTGATGAGCCACCTGCAGAAGCCGCCAATGGCTCCTAAAAGCACCCTAATCACCTTCACAGTCCATCCAACCTTCCTCTTCGCCTTCAACCTCGATTTGCTGCAGGGGTTGCAGCTCCCTAGCCCATGCCAGGGACTCCCAACCAGACCCGGCAAGGGCAGCGGCCGACTCGTCATCCATAATCGGGTCCGCCGCCTTCAGCGCCTCGACCACGCCCTGCAGTTTGCTCGCCAGGGACGGGCCGCCTCCATCGGAGAGCAGCAACGCGGATGCGCCGTCCAAACGCATGACGTCCACCAGCCCCTCTCCCATCCGGACGAGCATGCGGTCCCCGTCGACAAGAACCTGCTCGACTTCCTTCAACTCGGCTTCCTCAGCGAGGAGGAAGCGCCAGCCCATGGACCTTCGCCCCACGGGAACCACGCCGTCATCCAAGTCTTCCCTGAACCTCGGGTCCGCATCGTAGAAGTGAGCTTGCAGCCACAGTCCCTTCTCAAGGCGGTCGAACCGAACCTCGTAGTCCGCCAGCATGCAGCCGTCACCGAACGGCTGGGACGGCGTGTAGGAATCCGTGTCGAACACATCCAAACGGCCGCTCTGATACTTGATCTGAACCTTCATCGGCTTCGTCCCCCCTGTTGTCTCTCCCTATCGCGCTGCCTTGCCGCAGAAGCGCTTTGATCAGCCCTCTGGGACCCGTTTTGCCTGTTCCTGGGCTCGTACTGCCAACGCTCGGCACCACCGTTTCTGATGGCGTTTCTGACTGTCCTTTTGGGAATCAGCCCGCGCTCTGTCGCATACTCCATAGCCGACTTCAGCTCCTCGATGCGCTCAGCGCATTTCGATGCGGCTCTTGACTCTGCCTCGCGGTCCATTCGCCTTTGCAGGGTCTCGATGCGCCTTCCGTAATCCGCGCTCGATCGGATCGAATAGCGCGCGTTCGTCTCGACCGCCTTGGCCAGGCTGCCGAGCTCCGCAACGTCGTTGACCTCCACGGCCTCGGTAGCCATGGAGAGGATCGCCCTGGAGGACGCGGCGTCCGGATGGTAAGAGCCGATTCGCGCGAAGCGCTCCGTCAACGCTATCTTGCCGAACGTCATCCCGAGCCTCTCTCCTGACACCTTCCTGGATGGCTGGCCTGCCAATGAGAAGATCCAGTCCTCCCTGGGCGCCTGGGAGGAATTCTCTGCGACCTCGATCTCCATGAGCTCCAGGATTCGCATGAACTCGCCCTCGTTGCGTGACAGCACCTTGGCCACGGACACCCTGTTCCTGACGTCGCTGACCCACGAGTAGCCACCCGCGTCCAGGATTCCGCGCTCGGCTTTGTTGATATACGTGGCCCGCCGCGTTCGAGGTCGGGGAGGGGTTCTCGGATCGCTCCGCCCTGCCCTGCCCCTCGGCATCTCGTTGTCGAAGGCCGCCAACCCCCTTGCCCCGGCGACTTCCTGCAGGCTGCGGTTCATATCAAGCGCATTCGGGATGTGGAGTCTCCGGCCCGTTTCGAGATTGGTGTTGTTGACCACGATGTGGGCGTGCGGGATCCCCTGCCTGTTGTCATCGTGGTAGACGACGGCCACCTGGTAATCGGAGAAGTGCTTCTTGACCCAGGCGTGCGTTAGCTCGCGCAGTCCTTCGAGTCCGATGTTGTCGCTAGGATCCGGGGAGATCACGTAGTGACGGAACGTGATGGCGCGTTGCCCCTTCCATGGCCTGTCATTGCCGTAGTCGCAGCGCAATGCGTCCATTTCGAGGGCCCACTCGACTTCATCTTTCAAAGTTTCATCAAGCCCCTTGTCCTCGACCTCGTCCCAGGAGAGGTTGAAGAAGTCGCGCAGCAGCGCCCTTCCGCCCTTCTCCAAGTAGTCCTTGATTCGCCCGCACCCCGTGTGGCCGTTGATCGCCTTGAGCACCGCCATCGCTACCGCCAAAACCTCTCGGACTCGTGGACGTCATGAACCATGTCCTTGATCTCCTCGACGGAGCCCTGGACAAGCTCCAGCTCGCTTGCCGCCTTCGTTAGCTGCTCCTTCGCGACCTGCGGGTCGATGCCGCCCTTGTTCCTCACGAACATCGCTATGGTGTTCAGGGCCCTGACCGCCTGGTTGTAGTGGCGTCCCCAGCGGATGAGCTCGCGGTTGATGCGGCCCATGGTCTTCGCATCGATAACGACGACGCGGCTTCCCGCGTCTATGGCGACGAGGTCGTCGGGGTCGGCTATAGGCAGCCTGAGGAGGGCGCGGATGGCCTCGGAGTTCGCGAGCTCCAGACTCTCCGCCCTTTGGTCCAAGAGCTGCCTGTCCTCCTCTGTCATGCGGCAGCTCACGGTGCACGTGTACACACCCATCGTTTTCTCCTTGCGTCTTGTAGGGGCCACGGGGGATCCCCCGTGAAGGAAGCGGCGACGGTGGAAGGCGTCTTGCCGCTTCCGATTGCCGGAGGTCGGGGAGGGTTTCCCGGATGGCGTCCCCATCCGGGGTGGAAGCGCCCTGCCCCGCCTCCGTAACGAGTTCATTGCGTTGTAATACGCAATGAGTTACTCGCTACGATTCGAATCTGACGGGTTCTGCCGAGCCCCATGGGCCTCGGTGAACCCTCGCACCGCATCGTCGGCCTGGCGGGCCAGCTCTGCGATGCGGGATATGGCCTCGAAATCCGCCGCAGAAGGGTTCCGCGGAAGGCTCGCGACGAAGCGGCTGAGCGCCTTCTCGGCGCTTGCGAGTCGCTTGTCGACGGCGGGTTTCGAGGCCGTCATCGAGGCGACCAGCTCGGTAGTCGCCGCCTTCGATTTCGGAGACTCCGACCACTTCTCGAACGCTGATCTCTGCATCGCCTCGTCGGACCCGGCCAAGGCGTCGACGGCCTTGGCCGAGAGCCCGCCGGAGTCCGCCGCATCGCGCCATTCTGGAATGAGGCCCGCGACCTTGTCCGCGAGCGCCTCCTCGCGCTTGATGGTCTTTCCGCTCACCTTGCGCCCCGTCATCTCCTCGACGATGCGCGCCTTGACGTCCTCCGTGCGCATGCCGGCAAGGGACGGGTCCGCTGCGCGCATCTGCTCGACTTGGATGCCGAGGGCTTTGGTGGCAGCGGCGCGCTCGGTGACGGTCAGGGAGCGCGTGAAGAAGTTCGCGGTGTGAAGCAGCACCAAGGCCTGCTCGTCGGAAACGTCGGAAGCGATTCTGCAGGGGATCCTCGAATAGGAGGGGTTCTGTTGGGAGAGCAGCCTGAATGCCGCCATCCTGCGATGCCCGGAGATCATCTGGAATCCCCCGCCCTGCAGCCTCCTGACTAGCGGGAGGTCCGTCAGGCCGTCGCGCCGGATGGACTCGGCGAGTCTTGCAATCCCCTCCTCGTCCATGGAGTAAGCGACGTTGCCAGGGTGCTCCCAGATGTCGGAAAGGGGTATCTCCCTTACCGGAAACCTGCTTGCCGTCTGGGAGCCTGCGTCGAGCAGGCCGCTGATGCTGAAGCCGCTTGCTATGTCCGCCGTTCTCATGCCATCGCCTCCCAAAGCTCGCCGGCAAGCGCGTCGTAGTCCCTGGCGGGCCTGCTGCCGGGCTCGAACACCGAGACGGGCTTCCATTGCCAGCTGCCTTCGCAGACCTTCGAGGACGCATGGATTACGGTGGAGAGCTGCTGACCGGAGAAGAACCTACTCAGCACCGCCTCGCCGGTCCTCTCGGCGTTCGTCATGCGCCCGGGCACGCATGTCCTGAGGATCCTGAACTCGGGGACGGGCACGCGCAGCGCGTCGGCGATCGCCTGGATGGCGTTCACGGTGAGCGCGGTTCCCCGCATGACGGTGGAGTCGAGCTTCACGGGGATGACGACCATGCCGGACTCCGCTGCAGCGAGGTAGGCGTTGAACGCGAGCCTTTTCATGGTGGGGCTGCAGTCGATGATCGCGACGTCGTAATCCCCCGCACAATCGTCCAAGGCGAAGCGGAGCCTCTGCTCGCGCAGCATCAGCTCGTTCTGGTCGGTCAGGTCGATGATGGACGGGATGACGGACAAGTTCCCGATGCCGGTCTCATAAGCGACGTCCGCAACGGCGGCGTTCTCGTAGAGAAGCTGGATGGACGTCTTCCCGTCCTTGGCGGCCCGGTCGTACAGGCCGAAATAGTCGGTGGCGGATGCCTGGGAATCCAGGTCGATGAGCAGGACCCTCAGGCCGCGCGCCGCGTATATGGCGGCTAGGTTCACGGCCGTGGTCGTCTTGCCCACCCCGCCCTTGTAGTTGCTCACTGCAAGGGTTCGCATGGGAAAGCTCCTTCGCGTCTTGCGGTCCCGAGGTTGTGGAAGCAAGGGACCTCGTATTCGGTTGACTGGATGGATTCCTTAAACGTAGTTTCCATCCTGTATTACCAATGGTATCACAAACTGATACGATTTTGTATCAGTTGTTTTAGTCAACGGATAAGGATTGCCAGTCACGGATGGGGTTTACTACGCCCTCCCGACCGTGCGTATAGGGAGGCTTGTCCGATTCAGGAGGCGCGACGTTGCCGCTTTCGCGCGACGGGGCATCTCGTAGCCAGGCCCCTTGGCTCTCCGCCACGCTGCCGGGGAGTTCTTGCTTTCACGCGGAACCCGCACCCCGCAAGGCCCTCTAGCGTCGCCGCCTCGACGCGTTCTCGGTTCTGCAACGACTTCCATCGGATGACAACGAAAGCCTCGCCCCTTCTTCAGGAGGGGCGAGGCTGAATCAGGGTGTCTTTGTCAAAGGAGGAAAGCGCCGTCCTGTTTGTTTACTCGTCTAGGTACTTCCACCTATACCCACCAGCATGCTGCTGGATCCCCTTTGCAGCGTCCCGAATGCTTTTCGTGCTAACGCCCACCTCTTTGGCCGCCGCCGATACCGACTCAAACCGGCTAATTACATTTTCGTCGTCATACATCATCGCAATGGGGCGCTTGTGGCCTTCATTATTCCGAGCGGGCTTGCTCTCTGCGGCGCCGTTAATCGCCTCGTGCTTGCGTCTCTCTCGCGCTTCCCGACGCCTCGCCTTCTTTTCGGCTTCCCGTTGTTCTGCGCGCTCGTCCTCGAGCTCTTTGCGGTGCCTTTCGATTGCACTTTGAAGCAGGTCTTCCATTTCTGCGTCGGAAAAGGTTACCCCCGCATAGCTCTCCATGGTCAAACGGGCCTTACGTCTGTGCCGGCTATTCTCTTCGATGTATTCGAGTGCTTCCAGCCTGCAGTCTCTGTATTCGCTAACAATGTAATCCGACATTGGCGAGAGGTCAGATGGGGTTTTGAAGAACACTCGAACAAAAGCATCTCCTCCCTCGCTGGCGGTGCAACTAGCTGTTACGAGCTCTTGCGGGAGATTCGCAGAGTCCTTGACGATTAAGAAAGGACCCTTTCGAAGCACTTTGAACCTCAAGAAGCTATACAGGTATCGTGCGCTTACATATCCGGATTTCGACTTGGTCAAGGCGAACCAGCTTAAATCGCCGCCGTTATCTACTATCGTTTTCTGAATCCAGGCGCCAATTTCTTTTTCCACGTCAGTAAGATTAGGAATACCCCGTTCTTCGCGATTAAGGGCTAGTCTCTGTTCCCCAAGGCTTGCGAGTTTGCAAAACATCATTCCGCAGACTTCGGCATCGCCGTATGCTCTGTGTTCCGCATTATTTTGAATATTGAAGTACTGGGCTACAGTCGGCTGCTTGTAGTTGGGCAAGTCCGAAATCAAGCGGCGAGAAAGCGATAGCGTGTCCACGTAATTGATGGTTCCGCTATAGCCCAGGCGCTCCAGGGTGTTCTTTAGGAAGCCCATGTCGAATCTTGCATTGTGGGCGCACAGGATCGAGTTGCCTGCAAGGGCATCACCCAGAAATTCGACGAGCTGCTCGTAGGCTTGATTCTCTGAGGGGGCGTTGCCAAGCATTTCGTTGCTTATGTGGTTAATGCGGCTGGCCTCTACAGATATCCTCACACCGGGATTTACGAGGGTGCTAAATGAGCGCGTGGGCTTGCAGTCTTCGAAGCAAATGGCGCCGATCTCTACAATCCGGTCTGCATATTCGCTGAGGCCTGTGGTTTCTACGTCAAAGGCGATGAACTTTGACTTCACCGAAGCCATAGCACCTGGTGCCACGTAAATTTCATGTAACTCCACGCGTTCCGGGGAGTGAGATTCAAACGCGGAACCGGAAATCGAGGTATCGGGCGCAGCGCTGGGCATTGCAGAAGAATTCGAGGAAAAGGATGCCGAATCAGTTGCTGGCTTAGATGAGGGTACCGATAAGGATTCAACGGTTCGACGGCCGGCAGCAACTTGGAGTTCGCCCAGGGTATGTTTCTTGACGTCTGCCGCGTTGATTCCAGCTGCGATTATTCTCGTCAAGCACGGCCTGCACAGATGCAGACCATTGTATTTTGCCATGGTCTTTTCAAAGGCGTTTGTTCTACGCCCGCATATGGGGCAATCCTCAGTTTTGAAAATACTCACTTTAGCCTGTCTCCCCAAAAGATGAATCAAGAAATATCTAGATACGTCTACGCCGCTCGTCCATGAAGAGCGCCAATTCGTATTCTCGTATTCATAGGCAAGAAACTCCGTTGTGAAGTAGATGCCGACTGCGGATCGACGCCATATTGCATACCCGCGATAGCGCTGAGGCCGCATCTGCGCATCCGCTTCGAACTCAATAAACTACCTATCCAATTAAACCACCATTATCCTGCCGGCATTCGCTCATTGTTGAACTACACATTGACAATGCCGATGCTCTATTTTTGCGAATCTATCCAAACTGCTGCGAACAATTCAATTGATTGTCTGAAGCCGACAGGTGAAGGCGTTCGGCAGCCGTGTGGCCATGATGGCTTCCACGAAAAGATTGCCCTCATCTGTTAGTGTGGGACACGGCCTCGTTCGCCTGAGGTGCAGACCAGTTGGCCACGGCCTACCCAACGTGGTGCTGTCGGGGCTCCTCCTGCCCGGGGCCGCGTCTTGTTTCGTGTAGTCAGCGTCAAGCAGTGATGGAGCGTTTCCGCAGGCCAGTCGTGTCACTCTTCGGTCGGTGGAAAATACTCTTCGAAAGTGACTACACGGCCTGTAGTCACCCCCGGCTACACGGTGACTACACGTTTTCCGTGAGCGAAGAATGACAACAACCGCAGGTCAGGCACCATGTTGACTACACGAATTTGGGGTATGTTTCCATTGAGTGGGAATAGCAATAATACCTGCAATACACTTGCAAAGACAGCCAGCTTGCACCCATGCGGCAATCCGGCATGGGTGCAAGCCTCGTGCATGGGGGCGGATCACAACGCTTTGTCGTCATGTCATGGCGTAAATCCGTCATGACATGACGAATCCCAAGGAGATCCCGCCCGCCGCACGTACAATCCCCACATAACGCATGCACACGCCGCTCATGCACCTCGCCGAGAACTCCGTCGTGATGCATGACATGGAGTAAGCGCGCAACGCCCCGATCAGGGAGACCGGATGCATAAGCGAGCCGTAAAGGGCCGATGTCCGCGACCCGTAGTACCTGGAATGCATGTTGATGGTGAACAGCATGTGCTTGTGGCTGAAGCGCTGCATCTGGCGGTTCATCAGCACGGACACGAAGAACCCGCAATCGTACCTGAACTGGTTCGTCTGCCTGTTCGGGGTTCGCCAGACCGAGGTAAGATAGCTGAAAACGGAAAGCGTCCGCCATTTGCTGATGTCCGACGCGCATTACCGCACGTCATGATACCCCTAGAAAGACCACACTCCTATACTGTCAGAGCGCATAATGTTGCGAGAATATTGACTCGCACAATATTGCGAACTATCATAATCGCAAAATGATGCGAAAGAATAATTCACCTGAGATGGGAGGGTATCCATGGTCGACGCGCTGGAGATAGGCTACGCCATAAAGGACAGGCGCGCTGAATTGGGGATGACCCAGGCTCAGCTGGCAGAGGCCGCGGGCGTGTCGAAGCGCTGCCTTTGGTCGCTGGAGCTGGGACAAAACCCCGGCGTGCAGCTGGACAAGCTCACCGCCGTGCTCGGGGCCCTGGGGCTGGGGCTGGAGCTGGCCGCAGGGAACCCCTCAGTCGAGCCGCAAGCCGAGCAGCTGGGCATCGGAGGGCCTGCGGCTCGCGACGATGCCTCTGCAGGCGCCCTCTCCATCCTGACGGGAGGCGCGCGATGACGGCCGGCGCCCTCGACGTGCTCATCGCCGGCAAGGTCGCGGGAACCCTTTCCCAGGACGGGGCCGGCTCGCTTTCCTTCGCCTACGAGAGAGGCTACCGCGGCGTTCCGCTGTCGTCGTCCATGCCGCTTTCCACCAGGCCCTACCGGGACAAGGTCGTGCTGCCCTACCTCTGGGGGCTTTTGCCAGAGGACCCGGCTGCGAGAAGGCACGTCGCCGCCGACGCCGGCACCTCCCCCAACAACCCCTTCGCGCTCCTCGGCGTCATCGGCCTGGACTGCCCCGGCGCGGTGCAGTTCGTCCCCCAGGGTTCCGACGCCTACCGCGATGAGCGCCTCGTTGCCGTGAGCGACGCCGAAATCGCCCGGCGGCTGATCATGGGTCGCCAGGATGGCGCCGGCTGGATCGCCAACGACGAGCATTGGAGCCTCGGCGGCCAGCAGAGCAAGTTCGCCTTGCGGCGCATGGATGGCAGGTGGTACTCCTGCGAGGGCTCTGCGGCAACCACCCACATCCTGAAGAGCGGCGTGCGCGGACTGGCCCATCAGGCGCTCAACGAGTACGTCTGCATGCGGCTTGCGACAAGCCTAGGCGTGCCTGCGGCAAGTGTCGAGTATCTGGAATTCGAGGGCGAGGGCGGCGTGGAGCCCGCCATCGTCATCGAGCGCTACGACCGCTTGGTCGAGGGGAACAGCGTGACGAGGCTCCATCAGGAGGATCTCTGCCAGGCCCTGGGATGCCTTCCCGACAACAAGTACACCATGTACGGCGGGCCGAACTGCGCCGAAGCGCTGGGGCTTCTCACCTCGACCGGGCCTGCTGCCCAGGCAAACGCTGCGGGTTTCCTGCAGATGCTCTTCCTCAACTACCTGCTCGCGGCGACGGACGCGCACGCCAAGAACTACTCCATCATGCTCGCCGCCGACGGCTCGCACAGGCTGGCGCCCATGTACGACGTGGCATCCATCGCCCCCTACGTCGAGGAGGCGAAGTTGAAGGTCAAGCCGCCCAAGCTCGCCATGTCCATCGGAGGCGAGAACCGCGCAGGCCGTGTTTCGGCAAACGACCTCGCCAAGCTGGTCGAGCAGTGCGGCCTCGAGCGATTCGGCATAACCGCCGAGGGCTGCCGCGACTTGCTGGCGCTCTACGCCGAAGAGATCCCCGGCAAGCTGGCCCAGGAGTTCGACGCTTTGGAGAAAACGGGCTCGGCCGACGCCGCCAGGGAGCTCAGGGGGCGCATGGAGGAGCCGATCGCACAGCTGTGCGCAAGGTCGCTGAAAGGACTGGGCTAAGCCCCGTGCCGCTCGCAGCCAACTAGCGAATCATGGGAACGGCTGGTAAGCACGGAAAGAGCCCCTCGGGATGACCCCGAGGGGCTCCCGGCCCTCCAGCGGGGGCCGGGATGGAGGTCGGTTACTCGACCCCGCAGCTGAAGGCGTTGATGTGGTGCCTCAGGAGAGCCCTGCCGGCGCTCACGACCAGCATGTCGATGATGTCGAAGCGGACCTGGATTTCGCCGTCGGGCGAGTTGCCCGCGAGCCAGGCCGCTGCCGCAATCTCAAGGTCGCTGCGCTTGACCTTGCCACCCTCGAAGCCGCCCTCGCCGTACTCGGTTGCGGTGACGTCGATGAAGACCAGGGTGTCCTCGTCGTCGGCGATCAAATCGATCTGGGTTCCCTCGGGGGAAGTCCAACCGGTCTCGAGAAGCTCGTATCCCTTGCGCTCGATGAAGCGGGTGGCTGCCTTGACCGCCTTCTCCTGAAGTTCGATATTGCTCATGATGACCTCCGTTTGTTCGTGGCCGGCCCCTTTGGCCTGCCTTGTGATCCGGAAGCCGCTCAGGTTCTGGCCGAGGGCAAGGAATCAAGCGAAAACCCGGCAGGGCCCGAGTTTTGCGCAGCAAAAGTTTTTCGCGCCTTGCCTGAAGAGCCTGGTTCTGAGCGAGTGTGGCGGAGCCAAGGAAGGCGAAGGAGGACGTCCCG
>ERZ1034865.312-NODE-312-length-32617-cov-8.383330_pt1 | contig 32617 bp, 45 predicted proteins | sample MGYA00520632_ERZ1034865 | MGnify/ENA primary metagenome ERZ1034865 (study PRJEB33766, sample SAMN09781738) | gut metagenome | biome: gut microbiome | host: Homo sapiens | place: Madagascar | study: EMG produced TPA metagenomics assembly of the PRJNA485056 data set...
AATGTAACAGGGGACCTGGAGGCTCCTGTACTTGTATCAACATATCCACCCTGTATAATTATCGGGATCGCGCCGCTAAGCTTCACCCACCATGCATTAGCGTTTGACACATCGCCTGCAATAACCCCAACACCAGGCTCATTGATAGCCCCAATAGCCGTACGCACTTCTGCTGCCGTCGCTTTACCAAGTACGCCGCGCATGAATTCTGACAGACTGGCAAGAGATGCTGCGTTTGCTCCTGTGAAGTAAGGTAATTTATCAACTGATGGACTGAGTCCGCCTAATGCTTTTAGTGCGGTAGTTAAAGTAACTTCGATATCAGCATTATCACTTCCATCAAAAGAAGCAGCCTTGCCCGTCAGACAATCTCCAATAACGTTGATGCGTCTAGCCGTTTTCAGCTTAGTGGCAGATGCTGCATTTCCCGCAATGCCATTAGCATGGGATTGGACGCTTTTGTTATGATTTGCAAGCGTATCATCTCCGGCTGCTTTGTTAGCATCAATAGCTTCTTTCAATCGGGCATCGTTAGAGAAGAGCTGACTTGCCATGTCGTTTTCCAGTTTATAATGAACCGGATCAGATGAGATTCGCTGCGGAAATCCGTCGGAATTGAAGTCAAGAGTATCATCGATTCCGTCTGTTGGTCTTGTCACATTCCCCACCGAAGCGGGAAAATCAGTTTTCCATTTATCAAGATATTTTGCCATGTCTATTTCTCCCATTTAGTAATGGACGAACCATAGGTATATTCCCCATCAAATTGGATTTTTCCATTCCATGAAAAGCCTAGATACACATTGAGTCCCAAATGTGCCGGCTTGTAATAGATGATTGTATTCTGCATCTGTTTCAAATCCTCTGTATTTGTGGATGTAGTGTAGATATTGAAATAGTACTTGTCGTTATGTTCCTCAATGTATCCATATCCGTAGGCATTCACCACTTTCCCCAAAAAAGATACCGTGCTGGTTTGCGTACCTTGCAGCTTAACCAGCACTTTTTTGCGCCGTTGTTCATAAGTATCTTCCGGGCTAGGGTGCAGGTCTAGCACTCGTTCCCACATGGATAGTCCCCAAGTCGCTTTCTCGACGAAAAACTGATTCAGCGCATCGAGAATAGCATTACGGATGTTTTCATGCTCCCATGAACACGCCTCACATACTGCACGGAAATGAGGATCTTTTTTAGAAAAAGCGGCAAGTACTGCGTGATATCTATTTTGTCAGATGACCTTAGTAGTCTAGTCAACCCTAGTCACCCCCATAGTGCCGGCTCTAGGCAGGTATCCTGATGGAATTCTTACATTGCTGATACCACCATTGATTTTTAGTGAGTCATAGTCTGAGATAGCACCACTATTAAGCAGTACCTTGCCGACTTGTGCAATGGATACATAATCACTATCAAATCCACTATCTACCAAGTACGCATCCAGTGTATTTTTCAGCACAGACGCATAATCCTGTAAATATTCCTGATTGACCTTTACGTTAGCCGTCACGTTGATATTGAGATATGCCGGCGCCGTTACGGTCACAGTGGCACCGATGGGCCGTACCGTCTCGATATAATCAGCCACCTTTTTCTGCAGTTCCTGACTGGCTGCATTTTTATTGACGTCGGTAACAAGCACCTTGACCGTGCCATTGCCGTTCCATAGGGGAATGACTTTCACATCCCCCACACCAGCTACGGAGAGGGCCCATTCCTTATAATGCATCACATTTCCCGACGTGGCAGGCGTTCTGATATGTACCAAGTACCGTTTCAAGAGAGATTCGTCTGTTTCCTCTTCAAACCCATCGTGGGTAGCATCCTTATTGATGACTTTCGACACCCCGGGAATACTCATAGGGATCTTGTCGATGGTGTTGGCCCCCACATTACCCGAAGTGCCGGCAATCTGCGCCGTGATTTTTACATCCACGGTCCCGTTATCAGCGATAGTACATGCTGCATCAGTCGTAAAATATACATTATTGTCGGTTGAAAATACGGAGCCTTGCGGGACGATGATACCTTTGGTACCGGTGATAGTCAGGGTCCCAATGGCTTTAACGGCCGGCTTCCTATCAATGCCGAACTCCGCGGCGCGAAGTGTCAAGTATTCACCCCATGATGTATCCGCAAAGGCGGCCTTATAGAGCTGCTCAATTTCGACTTCGCTCTTCGCAAACTCAAAGCTATTGGACGCCAACACATCATTTTCAAAGGTTCCTTCGATTTTCGACGCTTCAATCCCGCTTTGTCTTTGCAATTCCTGCAGGATTTCGTTCCGATCTCTAGCTACATACATTACGCACTCACCTCCCCATAGACCGTTGTCAGGTCAATCGTTACTGTCGCCTTTCGCCCTTCCTGTGAAAATGAAATATCATTGATGGATAGAATGTAGGGATTTACCATAAGGCATTCCGTAATCATTCGTTTCAGCTCGCTGATTCGTTCCTGTACTCCCATCACCAATCCTATAAATGGCTTGATTTCAATACCGTACTGCCACGAATAAGCAAGGTATGTATAGCGTTCTGTGGCCAATGCTTTATATACCCATATCTTGATAGCCTCGGTGCCTTCTAGCAGGATATGCTTCCCCGATTTGTCATACAGAAAACAATTCTTTTCAAAATCCCATGCGAATTCTTTAAATAACGGTAGATCCTGCGTATCAGAGGAAGCCTGAATCAAAGCCTCGCTGGCACCGACAAAAGGAAACGCTTCACTCATAGTTTCACCCCGCTATCTGCTATCCAATATAGCTGATTTCCTTCTAGATTCTTTGAACCTTCCAAAGGTATCACCAGGACGATAGTTCCCGGCTTTAGCGTATCCGTCCATGTCTCATCGTTATCAATAGGATGATTGTGGCTGGCGTATTCCGCATAACCGCCACCACCGCCACGATAGGACGTCTCGCCTACCATGTGCCTGGTATAACCGGGCATGAGATATCTGGAGATATAAACATCTTCCTTATGGAGCTGGATAGTGTTGACATCAATAGCGATATCGGGAGGCGGCGATCGCACGATCCCCATCTGAGCCATTTGCACCTGCTCGTCTTTCCCTGCCTGGTGCATCAACCCGATCATGCGATTGGCCGACTGCTCAATAGTTGGAATTTTATCCGCCATTGGCTCCCGCCTCCTCTTTGGTCATAATGTTTTCAAATTCCAGTTCCAGCTTCATGGTGTGCATACCATTCTCAAAGATATGGCTATCACTCTTGATCCAAAACTGGCCTTTGAAATATTGCTCCTGCACGGCAATGGAATAGGGGGCTACCACCCGATAATCGCCCAGCATATCTAAGGTGCCGGTTCTATCAGGGCCTTTTAGCAACGATTCGATTTCCTGCTGCGCATTGGCTTTTGGATTGGTCTTATATACATCCTGTATCAAGCCATATTTTTTGATTTGGTCATCTTCGGATTGATAGCCGGTGGCATTCCCCTCTGCATCAGTGATCACGACCTGGTTCACCATGTTTTCAATGCTTTCGGCAAACCGTTCATTCAATACATTGGTATACCCATTGGCTTCGTAGTCCTCGATGAGAGTTCCCTTTTCGACTACATCCAGCTTACTGCCATTCATCAGCAGGGCATATTTCTTCTTTGTTTGCTTCGCCGCCTCGGTATACGCCATGAGAATAATCTGATAGCCAGATTTCCTGACGGCAATGAAAGAAACGGGCGTCCCTGTAGCAAGGATATTGCCCGTTTCGATTCCCAGTTCATTACAAACCGACTCTGTGATACTTTCAGGAGTCATGTCTGTAAATTTACGTGTAGTTTTGCTTTTATTTAGGATAAACAAATTGTCATAGGCAGTGGCAGAGACTTTGGACGCCTGCACGTCCCGCTCCAGATGAAATATATGCCCATGGAATCGAAGCGTGCCGTCCTCATCGTACCCATATACCGTATCGCCATTATCCAATGGATGATTAGGTAGGTTAGGATCTCGATAGTCCTGTACCACATCAAAGGCAAGGCGCCGTGCAGCCTGCAAACGGGACCCGGACCACTCGATGCGGCTGATTAGCTGCGTGATGTCATCTACATGCTGAGTCTTTTTCCCATCACTATCAGTCGTTATGTATTCGTGCTTGACAATCATTTGATGATCAACCTGCCAATCTTATCAGCGTTATTGATAGCCAAATCTTTCAGATCATTGCTTTGGGCAATACGACGCCATTTATTGGCCTGCCCATAGCATTTCTTGGCCACGTCCACCACATCCTTCGCCTTTTTCAGTTTAGCTGCCGAATCTGCTTTTTTGTCTGGCGATGGTCTGTCTTTCAAGCCCGTGGTCTTATCTACCTGCTTATTGTTGTTGGCAAGTGGCGTATTCAGATCCTTGTACTCAGTGAGAGTCAAAGCGTAGTAGATATCCCGACTTCCATCCTGTTCTTTGTAATCGAATTTCATGATACCGGTCATAAGGTTGACCGGCGAATCAGTGATAATGATTCTGACAGGCTTTCTGCTTTCCTTCCACTTCCTTAGTTTTTCGACGAAAAAAGACGGTTCGAGTGCATCCCCAACTACGAAGGGGTAGTCATGTACCGAAGCTGGGAAAAAACACTGAAAAGAAATCCGTTGCGCCTGAGGCAGCCCAAAGACGAGTGCCTCGCCTACCTGCTCGACGTTGACAACCTTATTCCCCTGCCCGGTAGATACCTCGTATACACGCGGCGTAACAGGCAGCGTGACTTTTTCTGTTTCACAAGAAAGAATGATCTGCCGCTTCGAGCTGCCTCCACCTAAGATTGCGGAGGCGATATTTAACGCGGTACCAAGTGCTCCCCATGCTTTCATTACGCACCTCCGTAGTTTGCATAGCCCTGTTCGAGGGCTCTCATGATGGTATAAGCGATTTTGTCCATATCGGCTTCGTTTCTCACAACGAACGTATTTCCCGTAACCATGACAGAGTTCCCAGATGCGGTCGAATTCTGTACTTCACGGGAAATGATCTGTGCTGTTTTCCCCGCCGGATAGATCCGGCTGCCCTGCGGCAGGTCGATGAGTTCGCCACCGTGTTCATTGATTTGTGCCAAACCGCCAGAGAAATGCATATCCCCTACGGCGTCCATCGGCACGCTGTCACCGACACGCACAGTGCCATCGCTTCCAAAAGAGTAATGACTCATAGCACTGGCAGAAATCTGCGAAATTTTAGAGGAAATCGGTGCCATGACGTTTGCTTTAAACCATGCTGCTGCGCCGCTCCAGGCACCCTGCACTGTACTCCACGCATCCGTAAACGTGGATCCGATGTCAGCTCCCGTAGTCCCTGCGCTGGCGTCAATAGGATCCCAGACGGAAGCGTCATACCAGCCCGCCACATCGCTCCACTGTCCTTTGATAGACTCGACAGCTTCCTGTCCGTGCGCCTTGAGTCCGTCCCAGACGTTATTCCACAAGTCTCCGATCACCTTCGAGCGTTCTTCCGTTGCCTGCTCCATGGTTTTAGTGATGTCGTCATAGTCCTCGTAGGTCATACCGCGAGACGCATTGTCCCGGTACATGGTCTCTTCCTTCATAGACTGCAGACGGCCTGCACCAAAAGTTCCATTAGCAAGACCGTTCCCGATATAGTTGCCGAAAACGCTGCCACCCAGTCCACCGATAATCGAGCCTATCAGCGCGCCGGGAACGGCACCTATGCCGCCGAAAGCACCTCCGATGGCCCCGCCGGCCAGCGCGCCAGCTTTGGAACCGGCATACATGCCGGCAAGTGAGCCGCCCGCCTTTAAGGCTGCAGCACCACGTTCTTCCGGCGCTGCACGGTAGACCTCGTAAGCAGAAGTGGCAAGAGCAGCGCCCATCATGACGCGTCCGAAGATTTTTCCGTACCGGGCGGCTTTCCCTGCATCAATCTTCCCATCCGCTTTTGTACCGGGGATAGAGCCAGCTCCGCCGATGCCTGTGCCGCCAGAGCTTACCGTACCATTGATGATAACTGTGTTGGCAGACACCACCATGTCATTTAATGCGCCGTTCCTGCCACCGGCAATGCCTCCAGTCTTAGGATGCAGCACATTTGAGACAGCATCGACGCCGTTCTTCGTCAACTTTGCGATCTTATAGAGCGCCCCGGCCAGCGCCCCTCCGGCCAGAACGGAGCCTACGCCATCAAGCTGCAGGAACTTGTTCTTCAGATCGACGACAAGCGTCCCAACTATATCAAATACGTCACCAAAATCCAGCCCGTCCTTGATATTTTCATTGAACCGATTTAAGAGCTTCGTACCCTCCTGCGCCAAATCGCGAAGGCCGCTAGATACGTGGCCACTCAGCAGGTTTTTCGTCAGCCCGTCCCATGCGCTTGAAAGATAGGTCAGATCGCCCGCCAAATTATCCAGGCGAGTCTTTGCCATCTTATCTGCGGCACCGCGTGAACCGTCGATGGCTTTCGTCAGCCGTTCGAACTTGTCATCCGATTCGTTGACGATAGCCAGTAAACCAGACATGGCTTCCTGCCCAGCAAGATCAGAGGCAACTTTACCCTGCGTGGCTTCGTCGAGGCCTTTGAAACCTTTTCGCAAATCTAGCAGAATCTTCCGGAGCGGTTTCATCTTCCCTGTTGTCGTGTCGATAGCAGAGAACCCGCCGTCGATGTGCTGGCTCAGTGTCGCCATCGCTTCTTTCACGTCTTTTGTCGGCGATACCAGACGAGTCATCAATGCACGAAGCGACGTGCCGGCCTGCTCCCCTTTGACGCCGCTGTCTGCCATTGCGCCAATAGCGAGCGCCGTATCCTGAATGTTATAGCCAAGAGCCCCCGCAAGCGGCGCTACATACTTGAACGTGTAACCCATCTTTCCGACATTGGTATTAGAATTGGCAGCCGCTGCAGCGAGCACGTCAGCGAATTCCCCCGCTTCATCAGCCCCCATTTTAAAAGACGTCATAGCGTCCGTTACGATGTCTGATACCGAAGCCAGGTCTTCGCCAGAGGCGGCAGCCAGATTCATGATGCCAGGAAGACCGCCGATCATTTCCTCAGTCTTCCAGCCCGCCATGCCCATATAAGTGAGCGCCTGCGCCGCCTCCGTCGTGGTGAATTTCGTTTTCGCCCCCATCTCCAAAGCAGACGCCGTGAGCTTCTGAAATTCTTCGTCTGTAGCACCGGAAATCGCCTTGACGCCGGACATGGTCTGCTCGAAGTCCATGTAGCTTTTCACAGTATTATAAATACCAAAGCCGACTCCCGCACCGCCAAGCATCTGCAGCGAAGTATTCATAAGCATGCCAGAAGCAAGCCCATCAAGACTGTTTTTCAGCTTGCCGCCCTTCTGCACCAGGTTAATAGCCACCTCTTTCGAGCGGATGCTGTTCATCTGGTTCCTGATCCGGGTAATCGCAGGCGTTGCCTTATCCGTCACGGATACTGCCGCCCGATGATTTCCCTTGATCCCAGAAAGTGCGCTGGCGGTCTTCTTGATTTCGGCCGCAGACTTGACAGCAGATGCCGCCAGTCTGCCATTGGCCGTCGTCAGCCGGTCGACCGCCGACAGCGAACCAACTACAGAAGTTTTGAACCCGGAGACGTTTTTCTTCGCGGTCTTGATGGCAGCCGTCATCTTATCCCGCATCTCGAGCGTAGCGCTCAATACATACTGGCTCATCCTATCACCTGCCTTGTCATGCCTACTGCGGCCAGTTTGGCCGCCCTCTCATCCTCTGTCTCCATAGCCGCATGGCAGAAGATCTTCTCGACCGGCGACAGTGAGAAGAAATAGGAAAGAGAATGACCATGGGAAACTAAAAAGGCCGCCGTGGCAGCCTCCCAGTTCCCTTCAATCAGTTTTTTGCGTCGTCGTGAACCTTTCGCACGATGTTTTTGTTATAACCTGCACAATCAAGAATAGCCACGGCGATCCGAGTCATTTCACCTGCATCAAACAGTTTACGCACAATATCCGTCGGTTCCACGCACCCATAAACCTCCTGCAGCTTGGCATCCTTCAGATTCGGGGATACTACGCAGTTCAGCACGAGATACGCATCTCCATCCCCCTCCGTAGCTTTGGATTCGAGCACCATCGCTGCCGTCGGTTTCTTTACCGTGATGACGCCGATGGATGTTTCCATGTCATACGTTTCTTTCTTCGCCGCTGCTACGGCTTCTTTCATTTCAATCAGTTCTTCAATACTTACAGCCATTCTCATACCTCGCTATTCTACTGTTTCAATAAATTTCGCGTCCTCAGGAGTGAATCCGAATGGAAATTCCTTCTCGACCACTTCACCCTTCTTGAAATTCATCAGAGCCAGCTCATTAAAGAATACATTATCAATGGACACGCGTTCCTTCTGTCCATCTACGGCATCCGGATCATCCAGCAGCCCCACAAGCGTAGCTCTCGGATCATGGCCATTTTTCCACTCCTCCAGATAGGCGTTAATGTTGCGGTTAATGACAGACTTGATTGTCAGCGTACCCGAACCGGTGAGGGATACGATTTTGGAGTCTTTGGAATTGCCAATCAGCACGTCCTCGCGGTCTGCCGTTACCTTACATTCAAAGGATTCAATTTCAAAGAGAAGTTCACCATCCCACCATACTTTTCCGTGGGAACCATTCCAGCGACGACGGCCTCTGTATTTCACATCTTCTGCAGCTCTAGCCATTATTCATGCCTCCTACATTACATAACAAATACAATTTTCAGATCTTCCATGGCGTTGACTGGTTTCACACTGCCAGCCAGTACCACATTAGTACCTGTATTGTACTGACGAATCTGCATAGCCGTCATGGTGGATGTATCTTCCCCGTGGAGCTTAGCATAATTCGCCTGATACTGTTCATCGATATCTACCGTGTTATTGCCGTCACGGTCAATAACATTGCCTTTGATTTCATCGAAGTACACCAGAATAGCGGTGATGAAGAGCATTTTATGGTCATAGTCATTGATGACTTTGCCCACATAGTACTTCTTGAACGTATCACGGATATCATCGGTAATCATATCGACCGCTTCCATAATTTTGATGTAGCGGAAATCTTCGCCTTTATCTGTGGTGAAGGTAGTCAGAGAATTGCATGCACGGGCAATCTTGACTCCATCCCCATCCTGTTCATCAAAGAGAAGCAGCTGGCCTTTATCAATAAGAGAATCGATATCTTCATACTGTTCTACCTCTTCGACTTCGGTCAGCTTGAAATAGGTAGCAGAGCGGTCAAGCGCAAGACCGGCCAGAATACCGGTGATACGAGCGGTGTACTGGAGAGCAGTGTAGGTGGTATACACCGGATTCCCCTTGGAATCGGTATCAGTCTTTACCTTGATGCCGCCGGTGCAGAAATTAATGATGCCTTCGTGGTCCGCTGCCTGATTAGCTACCACAGCCTTGAAAGTCTTTCTCTTGTTTCCGCGTTCAGACTTGATCCAAGAAACGATATCCTGCTGCTCCTGTTCAGTACTGTTCGGATAGCAGAGATAATTCCATTTTACGCTTTCCAGTTTTGCAAGAATACCGGCCAGTTTCTGAGTTGGTTCAGAGATGTCTGCTTTTGGCAGAGTATATACCAGGATGCGAAGCGGTGTCCCCAGCAAGCACTTTTTAATCAGATCTACGTTTTCCGCGGTCAGTCCTTCATCTGGAATGTCAGAAACATCGTTGATCTTGTAGTACTTGCTGACATCAGTTTCCTCATTTTTGAGGATCATCGCCACAATGCCTCGAGCGCTGCGCTTGATGGCCGTAGTTCCCTTGGTTTTAAAATCAATCAGTACCTGTGGCAATCCAAAAACTTCAGCTTCATTTGCCATATTGTTACTCCTTCCTTAAATTGAGCGTCAGCTCTTCCATCAGTTCAAATTCTTCCTGACTCATGTCAGCGTCCGTGAACTGTAACCGGAAAATATAATGCAGCACTTCATCATGGACAGTGGTTTCGGCTTCCGAAATGGTGATGGCTCTATCTTCTACATAAAAGACAGGGCGAATCGCCAAATCGAGGATCTGACCAATATCATAAATCTTCATCCGGTCAATCCGTCCGAATAAGTCCTCATCAGGAATATACTGGATGTCAATCTCGATATTGCGGTCATGATATACGCCTTCCCCATCCACCGTTGATGTGTAGGGCTGCATTTCGACATAAAAATAAGGCGCATCCGACTTTTCAACGTTGTCAAAGTGCACCTTACAATCTGGAAATTTGTTTTTTAGTAATGTCGTAAGCGTTTTCTTGAGACTTCTATAGGTAATCATGAGAGCAAATCCTCCATGATGGTTTCTGCATCCGCCTTGAATTGCCTTTCCGTTTCCGCCAATCCTTCATGAAGCATCTTCGCACCGGGAACGAACCGCGTGCGGCCCTTCCTATCCTTCGCCCACCCGCCTCCGCGCTTTCGTATGCGGTGCCCGAATTCTACGTGCCCCGCATAATGCGTATTGTTGTAAACTGTAGCAGCCCCCTTGACGGCGCGGCTCCTATGCCAGCCGTTTCGAAGCGTACCGGTATCCACTGGTGTGTTGTCCTTGACACGACCGTTCAGAAGCTCCGCCTGCTGCGCGACGAACTGGTTTCTCTTAGCCAGTGATTGATCCAAAATGCTTTGCAACTTGGCATCCAGCTGGTCGAATCCGGTGATTTCTTCGCCCATCAGGCCTCCTCCCCTTCCCGTTCTGCGTTAATTTCCTTGTGAGTAGGATAGTTCAAAGCCTTACCGGCACGAAGCAGGAACTGCTGCTCCGCTGCCGTCTGAATGGCCAGAATGTCATTAGGCCGTATATCATACTGAGGGTCACAATCAATGCGGAGCTTTTGTGTCAACACATCGCCCCGATCGGACTGTTTCCCGGTCAAGCTGATTTCGTAGCTGCCCAAATGGCAGGGAATCTCGTGATAGATTTCCTCAATCCTATAGTCGTCAGCTCCCTCTGCATCTAAAGAAGCGACTTGTCTGGACACAGTCATGCGGTCATTGTACATAAACTGTTTCAGCAACCGCTTCATTCCTACGAATTCCATGGCTGCCTACCTCCCACCTTGCGGAAACGGTTCAGCTTTGGTTTCAAACTCTCGAAGTCTGCTTCATGGGGATTCCCAGTAGAAGATACATCAGATACCGCAAAGGTAAATTCCGTATCATTCTGTTTCAGAGATTTCAGCGGTGCTTTTTCTCCTGAAGTCTCCGCATCCATCCACTTAGTAATAAGCTCCACAGCCGTATAAATCAGGCTATCAGGGAAATCCTCTCGGTGGCAGTAGTCCATCACATCCACTACGAACTTCTCCACGTACATTCGGAGCTTTGTATCGTTGATGATAGGCGATTCCTCTACCATGCCGTTATAATCCCCTTTGACCTCCATGATTTTGGCATAAATGGCCGCATTGGCTTCCTCTTGAGAAATATATTTCATCGCATCACCTACTTTCTAGGGTATCAAAAAAGCACCTGCAACTCGCAAGTGCTTTTGTTTAAAATATCACTGTATCCCAAATTTCCTTATCAAATTGAGGAATTGCTTGCTTCGTTTTTATCGCACGCCAAAGTTTCTTCGCTGCTAATTTATACTCACTTGCAACAGGGTGTACAGGATCCAATAACGTAACACGCTTAAGAGAATGCTGGCCGAATACTTTTAAGTATTCCGTCTTTGCACGAGTTAAATCCGCCATTGCTATATCAAGATTAGTCCCGAATGCGTCTGCAGGCATATTAATCCCCCCGTTTATGCCATTAATATCAGACCAATAATAAGATTAAGATATTCTCTATCATCTGTTATTATAGCATAATTCCGCGTTTCCGTCCCGTCAGAATCGACGCTAATGCTTTTCACAAATTTTGTGGGTTCATAGATTTGTTCTAGCCCCATGCTAAGAACTTCTGAAGCACTGGTGTATTCTTTACCAATATATGGATTGATAAAATCGTCCTTTTTGGTAATCTCGGTATCATTATACCCAAATCCTGGAAATAATTCCGCCAACGCTACTGGGTTCTCATCTTTAGTTCTTTGAGCGATAAAATCTTTTGATATTTTTAAAGCGTCGGAATTAAAGAATTCTACATAATGCCCAATTTCATGAAACGGAGTTGTTTTTCGCACGCCATTCATATGGATAGAAACATAATTCTCACGGTAATTGTCGAACTTTGTAGCATAACGTTTCCCGTTTGCCATTACAGCCCCGCTAATAAAGAATCCTCTGTCAGCCTTGAGCGTATAAAGCTTCCGACTTGTAGCGTCCAAGTAATCTGCCCATGCCTTTGGGTATACAGAAAATGCATTTCTTAGCATTTCTTTATTTACCTTAGAACTGCCTTTAGCCCACTGGTCATCTCGGATGGTACCTCCCATTTCTCTAAAGTTTCCGAAAATTTCCTTTAGCTTTTGTTTGTCCCCAATATGCTGGTCTACTTTTAACAACTGATTTACCATTTCACCTATATGACACACATCAGATACGTTCATATCCTTAAGTGGTTTTCGTGAGATAGCGTCTTTAATAGACTGGATTGATAGCGGGGGTTTAGCTGGAGCTGGCTGTAGGATAATATACTTTTCATGCCATGTATCGTATGTCATACCCTTGGGCACATGTACCGTTTTTCCATCAATATTCCTAGCAGTTCGAGCGCCCTCTTCGCTATGCCAGCCTTTCAGGCTGCCCGCGATTGTACTTCGACAGTTAGGATGAAGTGGCGGTGCATTTTCACCAGGGCGGTATTCATCAATGGAATAGACATGACCGTCATGTGACCGGCATATAACAGAAGTACGCCTGTCTAATGTAGCAGTGAAACGGTAGTATTTCATGCCGGACTCTTTAATACTGTCAGCGGCTGCACGATTCTGAACATAGTTCATTTCCGTCCGTACTAGCCTTCTCGCATTGGAGAGACCGGCATGCATTTTGTCTTCTACCATTTTTGCCATCTGAGGGACGGACAGCCCGCGGTGCAGCCCATTCGACACGACTGTGCGAAGGACCGCGCCGAGCTGCTGGTTATTCTTCCAGATACGCTGGCTATAGGACTTTCCGCTCCACGGAGCAGCGGCGATTTTTTGTGCCGTATCGTCATCAATAGCGACATTCGCCTTCATGATTCCCGTCCGTTCTGCCACGTCATAAATGCCGTGGTAGAAACGATCCTTGTAGGCATCTATCAGAAAATCCGTCATGCGGTCTTCTGTCTTGCGTCCCAGCCGGTCAAGAGCCTTCAGCGTTTCTGCATAGAGCTTATCCAGCCGCGAAATGCGGCTTCGCATAGCGAGGGTGTCCAGTTCCTCCGACAGAACGCTGCCGTTCTCGATCCCCTGCAGGTATTCTTCCATGCTCATCCGCCAGACGCGATATTCATCGCCCGTCAACAGTCTGTGCGCTTCTGCCATAGATAGTTTGTTATCTTTCGCGAAGCGCCCATACAGAGCAGCGATGTCCCTTTGGATGTCAGCCAGAGCCTGCTCATAATACGCCGCCAGATCGCGCTCTACGGTAGTCTGGCAACGATTGTGCCACGCTTCCTCGTAGGCAGTGGCTCTAGCCGCCCAGTATGCTTCATTCTCTGACTGCTTATCCATCATTAGCCGACCTTATGCTTCAGGGCTACCATGCGGATAGCTTTGGATTCATATACACGATTCCAATTGGTGGCATCCGCCAGTTCCGCGCGAGTCGGGGATTCCGGGTTAGCTCTCTTTTTGTTAGTCCATGCTACTCCCCGTGGATGCATGATAAAGCAGCGACGGTTATAGAGCATGTCTACGCCAGCACCATCGTCCGGGTCACGTTTGGTTTCGGTCTGCACGAAACGAACCGGAGAACCTTCACCGTAAGCAATGGCACCGGTACCGAAGAAGTAGGTAGTATATGCACCACCCACTACAGGGCATCCATCATCTACGATAACACGACGGCCCTGATAGATATCGAATTCTACGTTGGTAGAATCTCTTTCAGTAGAAATGAGGTTCTTTTTCTTCAGGTATGCTTTGGTAGCAGAATGCATCACCACAGCGGAAAGCTGATCCTGTGCATCGCCCATGAGCTGGAGGGTATCGATGACTGCAGAGGCAGAAATGTTGGCAGCTTCCCCTTCCAGTGCAGAAATATCCAGAATATGGTCTTTCATGGAAGTAGAAGCGAATACGCCAGCAAGGATATTGATGAGTTCCTTCTGGTACTGTCTAGCCCAATAGCCTGCTACCAAGTCGCCAATAGCGGCCATCGGGTCCTTACCAGCCAGTGCGGCAGACAGATTGGAAGCACTCCATTTCTGTCTACGCATGATGGTAGTGGATACATCTTTCTTGGATGTGATTTTCTGTGCTTCGATGGTCTTCCCTTCTACGATGTTGTCAGCGTCTCCCTGCAGATCTTCGAAGAATGGCATGTTGTGAGTACGTGCTGCTTCGCTCGCCAGGGCATCGAATGCCGGGCTTCTAGTAATAATACCTGAATTGAAAAATGCAGATTTCTCCATGGTTTTCTGCACTACGTATGGATTAAACAGTTCCGGGACGATGATATCGGAAATAGTAGTTCCTGCCATTTGTATTGTCTCCTTTTAGATTAAATGGTTACTCCGGCGGCCTGTGCGAAGGCTTTGGCCTGTTCCGGGTTTTCTCTGAGCAATCTTCCCTGTTCAGTGAGGTTAAACGTATCTTTTGCGAATGGATTGGTGCTGGGGTTTCCGTTTCCGCCTTTGGGATCATACTTCGGGTTAGGGCCGGACTGCTTAAACAAAAATGCTTTGTTTTTCTGCAGTTCCTTCAGCTGTTCGTCCAATCCGGTGATTTTTCCATCGTCACCAAGGATGAGTTTGGTCTTGTCGAACAAGCTGGAAACGATGTCCACATCCTGCGCTTTGTCCACAATAGCCAGTTTGATAGCGTCATTGATACGGAGTTCTTTCATTTTCGCATCAGCTTCCTCTTGGGCCTTCTTGTTGGCATCCTGCAGGGATTTAATCTGGTTCTTCAATGCGTCCAAATCACCTGTAGACTTTTTGAGGGTTTCCAGTTGTTTGTCACGGTCCGCTACAGTAGCGGTTAAGGTCTTCTTTTCCTCGTTGACCTCATTGAAACGAGATTTTGGTACATACGCACCATCTAAGAAAGCAGTCAGCGCTTTTTTCGCTGCTTCCTTTTTATCGGCTGCGATGCCCAATTCAGCAAATAATTCTTCCTGATTCATAAAATCCTCCTCCGGTTTTTACCGTGGTTCACCTGCCACGTTAGGAAATAAAAAACTAGTCATCTTTCTTGCCATCCAAATCCCCTCCATAGGGATCAGCCTGCGCATCCTGCTCTTTGCGTTCCTTTTCGATCTGTTTTGCTTCTGCTTCTGGATCATCCACGAATGGATGGCGGGATAAGATCGTCTTATTGGAAACAATGCCCACGGAATTGCTGCACATGGTCACAAGGTCAGAGTCATTTTTAATGGACGTTCTCGTCCATGTCTGTACGATGCCTGCTGTGTCCCTCCCATAATGCTGCAGTATCGCATGAAGCAATTCGTCGAATCCCATGCGGAATTGGACTTCCATCTGCCCTGCCTTGAGCTCCAGCAGGGAATAAACGAATTTCATGGCTTCGCCGGAAGTCTTATCCAGTCCCTGCTGCTCCGGATCTACCCCCTGCCCCATGGTAAAGATCGCCTTTCGGGTGATTTCCAGCATCTTATCCCTGGCTTCTACCGGAATATCGATATTTAGAGTGGACACCCCAGACGAATCCCCTGTACCTGCAGATTCCACGGAAATGGTTTTATAGTATTTCAGGTTCTTCAGGAATTCGTTTAGGTCTTCCCCGCCGTAATTGGTCAAAATAAAAATGACCTCTTGAATATCCTCTAGGTCATTCATGAAACCGCTTAATGTTTTGTCATAAGCGTCTATCAGCTTTTTGATTTTATTGAGGTCACTGGTGGCTCGTTGATTGTTGCGGAATGGGATAAACGGCACCCGGCCGAAATTATGGATAAACTGGTTATCCGCTTCAGACAATCCCGCATTGTAAAAATCAGCAAAGCAGCCATAAGGGAATAGCCTATCCATCGTTTCATCCGATTCCGAGATTCGATAAGCCTCACATTCCCGGTCATTCCAATACTCATAAACCTTGTAGGCATCACCGTTATCATCGTACTCACGATACACGCGGAGCACTGCCAGCAGATCATGGGACAATTTGGGCGACCAAATCGGGATGATCTCCTCACTGGGTACTACGGCATACTGGAACTTCTTATTCTCATCAATCCAGTAGTGCAGCCATCCGACCCCTGCATTGGATGCATTGGTGGCCAGCTCTTGGATTCTGCTTGCATAACTGCCTCCCAGTGTATCAGTAATCACCTTATTGACGTCATCGCTATGTGTATCAAACAAAGGTGGGGCAGTAAAAAGGTAAGACACCTTCTGATCCACCAGCAGGCTGTAAAAGCTCATGGGGATTCGATTGTCTGCCGTGCGCATGGGGTTCTCGATATCGCCCTTTGCCTCTTTCTCCTGCCTGCTGGGAGCGAATAGGATATCATTCAGGTTGTCGTAATACCTGTCAGCCGTCAGGGCCCGCTTTAAAAATTCGCTATGACCGGTGACATATTTCTGTATCATTTTTCTAGCTACGGTTAAATCCACGTTCTCACCTCCTTAAAACCTTCACTCTAGCCCTAGCCATTTCATTCTGGCAGGCGTATCTCGTGGCGTCAATCGCGTGGTTGTCTGCGTCAGGGTAGGCAGAAATAAACTGCCCCTGACGATTTCTCTCGTATTCGTAGCAGGTAAATTCCCTGTATGTGTTCGGGCACCTGCGCTTATCGATGTATATCTTTCGCCTTTCCTGCAGCCATTTGATGCCGTAAGCTACACTGTCAGGCCCTTTGCGGCATCCGATAATGTTGAAGCCCATGTCACGTATTTCGGCAATGCTCTTCGGCTCCGCAGAGTCGGCAATGATCGGTGCCGTGAGGTGCTTGGCGCGCAGGATTTGCGCTACAGCGCGGTTCGTGAGTTTCTGCTGATATACCTCGTCGAAGATATATAACTCTTCCTTCTTGGCGTCATAGTGCATTTGGACGAAAGCCAACGGATCGACTGCAAAGCCAAAGTCCAGCCCACAATGCAGCCTGTCGAATTGTGCGATCATCTCACTACTCATGCGCAGATCCTCCACATTCTCGAAGACGGCGCCGCCGGTCCCGGTGACTTTTCCCAGATACTCATGCTCGTAGCTCTTGAGATTCTTCCCCTTCAGCTTGTCCGCTTCCAGCAGGAACTGGCTGCCTAGCCATTCCTTCGGAACCTGCAAATAGGTGGAATGGTGTACCAGCCTGTCCGCATCGTCATAGAGCTGCTCTTCGTTCACCCAGTTGTTTCTCGACTTTGGCGGGTTGAAAGAACAGAACTCCCAGTATTTATCACCGCCGCGAAGCAAAGACTGGTTCAGATTCCGGATCTCTTCCATACCGGCGAACTGGTCGAATTCTTCAAACCACACCACACCGATATAGCCAAATGGCGGTTTGATGGACTTGAGCTTCATGGGATCATCATCGCCCATGAAATAGATCTTCTGCCCCGTATGCTTCAGGGTGATTTCCGGCGGGGAAATCTTTGCGGAAAACAAACCATTAAGGCCCATAGCATCAATTCCCCATAACACCTGCGGATAAACCGATGTCTTGATGGTGTTCCCGACTTTTCGGAGTACGACCGCATGGCACTTGGGGTTCTGCAATAGCAGGATAGGCAGCACGACACTCACAAAAGATGACTTCGTACTGCCACGGCCGCCTTTCATCCAATAATGGGTATGACGGTGGTGAATGATGTCTTGGAAGACGGCATCAAAAGCAGGCCCCACATGGTCCGCTACGTTAATCTCCATCATCCCCGCCTCTTTCAAACTTGAATGTAATGTGCGCCTCACCGTCAGCATCTTCCGGCCTGTCCAGTCCGTAGCGCTTCGCCAGCTGCACCGCTGCTTTGATACGATCATTAGCCCCGATTTGCTTTTTCATGGTTTTTGCTTTGCTGCGGCCGCCGCCAGTCCCTTCCACGACAACGACCTCCTCTTTGATTTCGCCGCGCATGGAAGACGTCAGGAACTCCATCACTTCTTTTGCTTTCGCAATGCGGTTCTCCTCTATTTCCTTGAGACGTTTCTCCAAAAACGCTTTCACATAAGGCAGATCTAAGGTTTTGGATGCAATGAATCGGGCGTTCTTTTTTGAATACCCGGCTTTAATGGCCGCCTCTGTCTGATTGCCTGTCTCTATAAAATAATCTACCAGTCGTTTTTGCTTCTCCGTTAGTACCACTTCAGCCATTACATCCTTCACCACCTCTATTTCTGCCAAAATGTTATAATTAGAAAGTTAATATTTAAAATTTCAGAAAGGACGGATTTAATGGATATAAATACAGTTACTGAAATAATCAAAAATGTTGATCCAACACAAACCACCAAATATATCGGTGCAACCGTAGGCGGCAAAATGTTATACGATGATCTTGCCAGCCCCACAATAAAAGCTGCTGGCGAGCTTGGTGCCAAAATCTTCAAAGCACTTACTGTAAACTGCGATATTTGGGCAGAGAATAGAATTAAACGTGCCCATCGCCTGCAAGATGACATAGCGAACGAGTTAAAAGGGAAATCTCCTGCAGATATTACAGAAAATCCACCAGAATACATCCTTTACCCTGCTATAATGCAATATATGCACTCCATAGGCAGAGACGAATTACGCAAAATGTATGCAAAACTTATTTCCAAGGCTTTATTGGAAAATGTCAAAGATTCGATCCATCCTGCCTTTGTAAATATTCTTCAGAATCTCCATCCAAATGAAGCACACCTTCTGAATTACTTTTCACGCAGGAGCGAAATTCCTATCGTGAATACCAAATGGGTAGAGCCAGACACCCCTGGATATCACTTACGATTGATAAACATTTACACATACCCCTATGAAATAGAAAACATCCAATTAGTCCCTAATGTGATGCATACGGCTTACAAGGATATTCAAATGGGTGATCCTTCATATATCTCCAACCTTTCTCGTCTAGGCATTATTACAGTATCATTTTTAGAATCCTTTGCAGACAAATCAATGTACAACGAGATTGAGAATCTACCAATAATAAACGAAAATAAAGAACAATGCTTACAAGCTAACAGAAACTTCGAGATTGAAAAAGGAATTTGTCGACTTACTCCTTTTGGGAAATTACTTATTAGTACCTGTATTAAGTAGTTGAATGACTTTTCTAAATTCGGCTAACAGTTTTTCAATATCCTGAACGCTTTCCTCGAGGTATTGGAGTCTTTTCTCTACAGATAGCTGCTTTCTCAGCTCAAGTTCGTTCTTAAAATCCATAATAATCACCTTCCAAAGCAAAAGCCGCCCATTCGGACGGCTCTTTTATTTCGTAATTTTCACACTACTATTATATCACTTTTCCTCAGGGCTTTTCGGGTCTTCTTTCTGCCATATGGCTTCCAATAGCTCTACACATCGATAGGCAGACTTCCTTGTATAATCCTTCCCATAATGCAGCCGTTCCGCCACTACACCCCACGGTACGCGATAGAGATAGTGTTCCTGCACAGCGATCTTTCCCGGACCATCAGGCACCTTCTCCATGAGCTGATACAATTCCGCCCGATGCCGCATGACACGTTCCAGCTGACGGGCAATCTGTTCATTGATTCGCTCTCGTTCTCTCTCGATATTCAGCAGCACATCAGCCAGATCGCCCTGCTTCCCGCCAGATGCTTTGTCTTTATCATATCGGATCGCCTTTACCCCGGCGTTGTCCGCTATGATCATGTCTTTCTGCCTGCGGGACGTCTCCAGCATCCCAATCTCCCTATACACCTGTCGAAGCAAATCCAATACTCTCACTGATACCCTCCCATGTCGATGTCAATAGAATACCAAAATGAAGCAGCGGTAAAGCCGCTACTTCATCCTGTACTCAATCCATTCCCGATACAGTTCGCCGCCCCACAGCCACCACGTGGCTCTGTTGCCTTTTGTGGTGGCTGTTACTGCAGACGATTTCCGGTTAACCGACTGTGAATAACTTGTGAATAAACGTAATCCACAGCCCACTAATGCGTATCGCACCGCAGTTTGACGATTTGGCTCATCTCGAGGCATACGTTCCTGCACTGTCTTTGCCCCAGCTCCACCTCAATGTAGTCATACATGTCGTCTACTACCTTAAAAAGCACTTCTTTGTCATGCGGCAGCGCCGTCAGCTTGATCTGCTTCCCGCGATCCGAAGCCGACACATCCGCAAGCACGTAGTAGTCCCCTTCCAGATCCTGCCCCACACCGATTTCCTTCGGATCTGTGATGATAGATCCGTCTTCTGCTTTGATTACGATCATTTCGCTTCCACCTTTCTTATTTCTTCCAGACATTTCGTAGCCGTCATGTTCCCTTCCCTTTCTTCTCACGCCGGTGCGTCTCCTGCCAATATCGCTTCTGACAGCCTATGCTGCAGTACTTCTGCTTTGCGGTGTTCGGCTGAAACAAGTGACCACACTCGGCACAGAGCCTTGGCTCGTATATCTTCCCACAAAGAGACTGCCTTTTCTTCCGTTTTCGCTCGAGCGCGCGTTTCTTCTTCTCTGCCGTGTCGCTTGCCTCGTAGTACTTCAAGAGGATGACCGCTCCCGGATAGTCGTCTGCCTCCCACCCGCGGTCAGAAAGCTGCCGCGCCTTCGTCCAGAAGGCAGCGCTTGCCATCCATCCAAAATCGAAATGCTCCCGCTCGCTGGGCATGATCCCGATATGCCCCCGGGCGTCGCTCTCGATCACCATGAAAAGGTAACCATTTGTAAGCATGCCAGGCTTCAGGGTATCCTTCGCTAGCAAGAGTTCGGTCACTCTGGCTCCCTTGCGGAAATAGAGGATCATACTTTGGTCGCCTCTTTTCTTTCCGATGTTAGCGAGCCGCCGGGGTGCTTAAACCGCACGCCGGCTTCCTCGAATAAACACTGCCTCAGCTCCGCCGGTGTTACAAACCCTTTCTCTACTGTGTCGTAAAGTTCCAGGCACATCTCTGCAAACCGCTCTTCCCGTCCATCTTTCTTCATAAGCTCGCCGAAGTGGTCGTGGATCACCATGACCGGGATCGCAATCAGCTCCTCAAACAATCTTCCCATAGCTTCCGCCTTTGCGTCCGCCGCCAGCTTGGCCGCTTCCTTTGCTACGGCCTGCGAGCAAAGGTCCTTCAAATAATCCGGCTTCACAGTAAGTACCGCATTCTTGCTTTTCTTCCGTTCGATCTCACGCCGGACCTGACGGCTGAGAAGAGCTCCTGTTACATCAGTCATTGTTTGTGCCTCCTATAACTGAATAACCTCTATATGAATTCCTTCGTGTATCTCGTAGCTTTTCGAAATGTACTCGAGACAGATCTGCGAATCATCATTCCAGAAATTGCATTTCGTCATGCAGTCCACCAAGCCCTTTTCAAGGTTGTCGAGATCTGGCTTTGTCGTCTTCGGTATTCCGGGCTGATGCTTTTCATCTGATTTGAAGCAAAACGCAATCTTCAGCCAGACGGGCCCGGTAAACGGCTTCTTTGGTGCTGCCTTCGTAAGCCTGGATATATATTCCTGCTGGATCTTTATGAGCTCCGGAGGAGTATACAGGACAGGCTTCCCGTTTCTCACCGCCAGCTTCTTTGCCTGAAAGGTTTTTGTTGGGATCCTCATCGGGATAAAAGTTGAAATATGGTCGTTCATTAAATCACCTTATTTTCAAACAATCCAGTTCCCGTAGGGGAAGGATAGGGGAATAGTGTGTGGCGTAGCTTCTCGCCACACTATTTCCCCCTTTCCCTACACAGGGAAATTCCAGTATATATAAACTGGTTTTTCCTATTATTAGAAGAATATTGGAAACACTATTTCTTGTAAACTTTGCCTTCTCCAACAGTGAATTTTCCGCTTTCCCGGGCATATGTTCTCACCGTCTTTTCCGAAACATCGAAATACTGCGCCATGGCTTCGAGCGGAACCGGCTTCCCCCCGTCGGAAAGAATTTTGAAGGCATCCTCAAGCTCTATCACCTTTTTCTCTTTCTCACTCTTTTTGGCTGCGTTTCCGGCCTTCCGTCCCCTTGCCTGCAAATCAATCAGGCTGCCTTCTTCAGCGGCCATTTTCAGCAGTCCTGTTGTGTCCGCTTCGTGAATCGGATACCGGAACCAAAGATTTACCGGACGGAAAGCCGGGAATTCGCGCAGCGTCCCGGTGATCCGGAACGCCGGAGCCGGAGCAATGCCCGCAGCTCTGTCGGCCTCTTCATCAAAAACGGATTTTTCCTGTTCAACTGCCAACGGAATCATATCCAGGATAGCGTCCGGATCTCTGGCAAAAACACCGGAACCGGAGGACCGGTCAATGGCTCTTTTCAGCCCCTGCCCTCCCTTTGAATGGTGATGACAATAAATCACGGAGCTTTTTAATTCTTTCGCGATTTTGTCAAACTGGTTGCAGAAACGGGCCATCTGATCGGCGCTGTTTTCGTCCCCGGTAATAACCTTGTAAATAGGATCAATGATGACCGCCGTGTAATGCTTCTTCGCTGCTCTCCGGATCAGCTTTGGAGCCAGCTGGTCCATAGGGGTTGCTTCCCCACGAAGATTCCATATATCAATGTTTTCCAGATTGTCCGGACGAATGCCCAGGGCTTCATACACGTCATGGAAACGGTGGAAGCAGCTTGCACGGTCCAGCTCCAAGTTGCAGTACAAAACACGCCCCTGCATGCAGTCGAAAGTGTTCAGCCATTTCCGCCCTTCCGCGATGGCGATGCACATCTCGATAAGAGCAAACGACTTCCCCGCTTTGGAAGGTCCTGCAAGAAGCATCTTGTGGCCTTTGCGAAGCACTCCCTTGATGAGCTCATCCGCAAGCGGAGGCAGGTTGTCCCACACTGCAGCCAACGGTTCCGGATCGGGAAGGTTGTCGTCCAGTCCGGCGATCCATTCCACCCATTCTTCATAGGATGACTTCCCGATATTCGTAGCAATCAGGAATTGTTTACGGTCTTTTCTCCATACTCCTGGGAGCCGGGAAAGTCTGGACGGGTTTCGGTCAGCATCGTCGACCTGCAAACCATTCTTCTTGCAGACTTGATAAAGGTTCTGGACACGCTTCTTGTATTCGTCCATGGACTCAGCATCAATGTGCACGACCGCATGAATGGATTTCCCGCCGGAGAATACGAGAGCAGCCACGGGGAGCTCCAGTTCCCGGATCAAGGCTTCCTGCATTCCAGGTTTAATGGAATCCGACTCAACAAGGGCAAACCGGAAATCTGTCACATTCACATTTTTTACGCCCTGTCCGTCAAACGGATTGAACCTGATCCACGCGCCCGCATCCCGGTTGTAATCGCCCAGGGCATATGAAATGGCATCGGAAATCGTGATTTCCTTTTGCTGAGCCTTGAGCCGGTACTTCTTGAGCCTTTCAATGTAGTACCCGGCGGTGTGCTGGTAATCTCCTATATCCGGGACGAACCGGCCCGGATCATCCTGCTTCTCGAATGCCCGCATACTGATAGCGATGATATCGTCGCGGCGGAAAACCGCCGTTAGGTAGTTGAGCATGTCCGATATCGGGTCCCAGTTCTCCGGCTCTTTGATTTCCCGCGGGGCTTCCAGGTAATGGCTATCCACGATGGGTGCAGCATCCGCGATAGGGCTATCCCAATCGAGGGCACGGTCTTCCTGTTCTTTCTTCGGCGTCCAGCCGCGTTCTTTGGCCATCTGCGTGATGGTTGCCCCCGTGACTGGGGTTGTGCTTCCATTGAATCCAGCCCACTTCTGGGCGCATTCTCCGTCTTTGAAACGCGCCGCGTCGTAAACGGACCATGCTTCCCAGACATCCATCGGATAGCCTTCATGCTTCAACGCCATGCCCACATTGAGCCATTCATCATAGGTGCATGACGCCGGATCGATTTTTGCCAGCAGCGGCCGGAGGTCGAATTTATCATTCATCTAATCACCATGATTCTATTGCCGTGAACAGGTCTGGATCAGGGCGGTATGTTTCCGGGTTGATGCCCTGCGGAGTTCTCCAGTTATTGTTAGCGATTCTGGCAATCATATCGTTGGCCTGCCCGAATGACCAGATTCCCACATGACGGAAATTCCTCCCTTCCAAGAATCGGATCTGCTTCGGGGTTGCCAGTCCCGCTTTCTGCCGTTCCGCCAGCTTGTTGATAAGAAGGCTGGCTTTACCGGCATTTTCTACCGTGTCGGCATAAATCCCGTATTTCTCCAGCCTTTCAAGCTGCTTCTTTGATGCCGGAGCCATTTCCCATCCGAACGTGGGCACATAGTTCGAAAGGTCTTCGGACTGGATACTCAGCTCGAATTGAATCGGATCTACGAGCTTCCGCTTCTTCATCCGCATCGCCTTGAGCTGTTCCGCCAGCTTCTCTTCCCGTTCCATGATGATTTCTTCGGATGCCTTCTGCTCTGCTTCTTCAAGATCGACAGTCTCTCCGGATGCTTCCAGGTCTTTTGTGACCTTCTCCGCCGTCTCTTTCGATTTGCAGATAAGAGACGCCGGGCGGCACAATTCATGCCGGGCTGTCTGCCAGAGGAAATCCAGGATAAGCAGGTCTTTCTTCCCCGGAGATAACCGGGTGCCCCGTCCGATACACTGGCAGTAAAGAGCCCTGATTTTTGTTGGCCGAAGCATGATGACACAGTCGACGGCCGGACAGTCCCAGCCTTCTGTAAGCAGCATGGCATTGCATATGACATTGTATTTTCCGGCCGCGAAGTCGTTGAGAACGGTTCCCCGCTCCCGGCTGTTCCCGTTCACTTCCGCAGCATGAAATCCCTTCTGGTTAAGGATAGCCTTGAATTTTCGGGCTGTAGCTACAAGTGGGAGGAAAACGACAGTCTTCCGGTCTTTGCAGTACGTCTTCATTTCCTTCGCTATTTGCTCCAGATAGGGGTCCAGAGCCGTCCCGAGCCCTCCGGCCGAGTAATCACCCGCCGACATCGATACCCCGCTTAAATCCAGTTTTAGAGGGATTGTCTGTGCTTTGATTTTGCAGAGATAGCCATCTTTGATTGCCTGCGGCAAAGTATATTCATAAGCCAAGCTGTCGAAGTATTCACCCAAACATTGCAGGTTATTCCGTTCCGGGGTCGCCGTCACTCCCAGCACATTGGCTTCCGGGAAATGTTGCAGAACGTGCTGGTAGCTGTTTGATAGGCAGTGGTGAGCTTCGTCGATGATGATGGTTCCGAAAGCATCCGGCGCAAACTGGTTGAGCCGTTTATCCCTCATCATCGTTTGAACAGATCCGACAACAACCCGGTACCAGCTTCCGATGCTTGTGTCACCGGCCTTTTCCTTGGCACACCTCAGCCCTGTTGCAGTCTGAATTTTGTCCTCCGCCTGCTGCAGCAGTTCGTCTCTGTGTGCCAGAACAAGCACCTTGTTTCCGCGCCGCACTGCCTGCGCAGCTACGTTGGCGAAGACAATCGTCTTGCCGGTTCCCGTAGGCAATACGAGGAGGGTCTTCCTGTTCCCCTCCTCCCATTCGTGCCCTACGGCGGCGACCGCTTCCTTCTGATACGGTCTTAATTTCATAATCAGAACGTCCCGGCGTGATAAGTTGCGGCGGAGGGCGAAGGCTGATCATGTTCTTCCGGCGAGAGCCATTTCTTTACTTCGTTGTACATGTTGCCTTTGTATTCTCTGTTATCAAGTTCCAGCATGCCGGAAGCCCCTTTGACCTTATTCCAGTCCATGGCCCCGGTTTCTCCTTTTTTCATAATTCCGAGCGATACGAAAAAACGGGCAATCTTCCACGCCTGCTTCTGCGTCAGGAAGAAATTCGTCGTTGCATATCCGATTCCCTGTTCTCCGCCGTCGATTCGTACTGTGATAACGGCCTGCGGGCAGGGCGGCATTTTGTCCGAGCCTCTGAATTGTCTCCGTTCGAATTTTGTAACGATGAATGGATATGTTCCGGGTTTGAGGACTACATATTCCTCTGCGTTGTCAGCAGTGACAAGATCGTCCCAGTCAAGGGCTCTGTCCGATGTATCTGCATGCGCTGCTCCAAACCGGTTGAATGTGTTTTCCATGGTATTTGCTCCTTTGCTTTAATTAAAATGGAATTTTTTCGTCTTCAATGAATTTCTTAATCTGCTCCCATGCCCCGATCAGCACTCCGTCTATAAATTCATCCGGGTACTGGTCGATCGACATATCCGCCGGGAAATACCCTTTCTTTCCGATCGCTTCCTTAACCGCCTCTTCCGGGATCTCTGCCTGTCTCATCAACGCACGGGCTTTTTCAAGAAGGGTCTCATGTTTGTTTTTCGGGGCCGGCTTTCCCTCTTCTGGTTTCGGCTTCGCTTCCGGTACCTGTGCAGGTTTTACAACAGGGCCTGGTGTTTTTACCTGTTCCAGATCGGGAGCAGCCGGGCTGCCCAGATTGGCTCCGCTTGTAATGTACTGAGCGATTCCCGCATAATCGAAGGGCATTTTCTCCGGAAGCCCGAAGCGGTTTTTGGCATCTGCGAAAGTGGTGTGGGAAGTCCACATCATTCTTTTCCCTCCCATGGCTTTCTTTTTCTTCAATTTCCCATCTTCTACAAGAATAGTTTCATAGTTGGCGAAGAAAAGCATGTCGGCCCATTCCTTGACCAGAGGAGCTACCTTGTTTGTCGTTTTGGTCGACAGTTTGAGCTCCCAATGATCGTACTGGCCCATTTCTTCCGGCATGGTGATTGTTTTGAGGACTGCATGGGCCAGGATCACCACGTTGATCCCCTGCGTTACGCATGTCTCCAGATTCAGCAGGAAGCGGGCAAATTCTTCGACAAGGTAGGAATAACCGGAGCCATAGCTGAAATCTTCAATTCCCGACTTTTCTTTCTTCGCGCAGATGTGGGAAATGCAGAGCCGTTCCGCCGCATCTGCGGTGTCAATGACGAGAGTTCTGCATAGCCCGGGATCCTTCCAGACCTCCTCCACACTCTGCATAAGCTGCGGCCATGACTGGATGTCTGTTACTCTCTTGACGTTGAGACGGGCCGTTCCTTTATCAAGGTCGAAGAAGAGCGGGTCCGGGAATTTGCTTGCAAAAGTGCTCTTCCCGATGCCTTCGACGCCGTAAACACAACACTTTACCGGTCTGGCTACGATTCCCGATGTTACATTCAGCATTTAAAACACTCCTTTCACAAATTTTGGTGCTCTCTGCCTGATCTCTTCGGCAGGCGCTTCCGAATTATCGGATTCCACCATTCCATCTTCGATGATGACCGAGCATTCATCCCCGGTAGATACCCGGGTAGCGATGACCTGAAGGCCTTCTTCCTGGAGCCATTCTCCGAATTCTTTCAGTGTGTCCAGGTCCATCTGCTCCAGTTTGTCCATCAGGACAAAGCCGCATTCCGGATTTAATTTCTGGATAATGGCAACGGCCACCTTGAGCTGTTCCGCTCCTGACATGCAGTCCCATGGCTGCCCCTTATAAGTAAGCCGGCCATCTTTGACGGACAGGCCCGGAAGCGGAAGATCCGCCGCATTCAGCAGGGCTTCCCTCTGTTCCCGTACAGCATTGATTTTTTCGGTCAGGTCATCATACTCTTTTTTGAGGTTGTCCGCCTCCAGCTCCGTGCCTTCCTTCACTGCGTTTGCCCGGATCTTCGCATTCAGCTCATCAATCCGGCAGAGGTTTTCTTCCAGCTCCTCCGTGGATTCGTCCCGGAGATCCGACGCAGCCGTTGAAGCGATCCGGAAATCTTCCTGAGCGGTTTCCAAAGCTACGCGGGCAAGAGCCAGCTCCGTCTCTAAGTCGTTCACACGGGCCATGGCTTTCCGGACAGACTGCTCCAATTCCTTTGCACGGTTCCGTTTCCGTTCGTTCTCCCCGTTCTTCGCGAGAATAGACTGCTGCTGTTTAATCAGCTCCGACGCGCTAACCGGTTCCTCCGGCACTCCCGGATAGAAGGGCATCTCTTCCGCAGCCTTTTTCTTTCGGTCTGCAATCCGACCGACTTCCGTCCGCTGGCTGTACAATCTGGATTCTTCCAGATCGAATGCCTGAAGCTGATTTCCTACCCCGATGATCCGGAGCAGGGTATCAGCCTTTTCCTTTTCGGAAGCGTGCATGAACGATGGCAGATCCAGAGCCAGCGTGGAGATGAATTCATTCAGCAGACGCTGGCCGGATTTCTTTCCGGTCGAGTCGATGACCTTCAGGCTGCTGTTCTGTCCGCGCCGTTCCACGATAATGCCGTTGGACAGCTCAACATGCAGGTTCGGCGGAGTAAAGGCTCCTTCCCTTGTCGGATTTCCCGGCCGGAATTTCTCCCCGCCAAGAGCCCAGGCAATGGCATCCAGAATAGAGGTTTTCCCCTGCCCGTTTCTCCCGCCGATGACTGTAAGTCCTGCAGCGGAAGGTTCCAGCTTTACCGCCTTGACCTTCTTGAGGTTTTCTACTTGAAATTCGTTAATCGTGACCATTTCTTCCTCTTCTTTATGTGGTAAAATGAGGGTGGTGAGTTTCCCCATGATTCTCACCTTGCCCGTCGGTTCTGTTAATCCTTCCGACGGGTTTTCCCTTCTATGTCCGTGCTTTTCTGTGCGGGCTTTTTTGTTTGCATATTTCTTTCTTCGATTGTTTCTGTGATTTCGTTGGCGAGATTCTGCACCAGCGCTCTCAGAAGGCAGACCTGCCTTCTATATGGATTTTCTCCCAATTCTCCATAGGCTCTGATCATCGTCTTAATGTTCGATACCAAGACATCTTCATTGCCACTGAAGATGCACATATACCCAGCGCCGTCTTTCCCAACAAACACAGTGCAGTCGTCGCACTCTGTTTCCTTTATGACTGCTTTTATCTCTCTCTTAGTGTATTCTTCGATTTCTTTCTCAGTCATTTCTACCCCTCATCTTTCTGCGAAGTTCGTTCCCCGGTCCTTTATTCAGGGCTTCGTGAATCATCTGATCCAATGTCTTCTTGCTGTATCTTTCGCGGCAGTCCATGTGTGTCGGCACAATGCGGCCGCCTATCTTTTCCATCATTTCTTTTCCCCGCGGGATTGGCTTCCCGCAACGTGCGCAGTAGTAGATCATCAGAGCGCCCCCTTCTCGGTAAGGGTGATCAGCTCCTTCAGCAGGGAGTCGCGGCTCAGGTGCCACTCGGCAGAGGCGCTTTCTCCCAGCTCCATGTCACGCTTCGCGCGTGCTATTTCCCGCTTTTCTAGCTCTTGGAATTTTTCTACAAGCTCTGCTTTCGTGTATGTGTCCTGCATGTTCTTTCCTCCTTCCCATAAACACCGGTGATGCCGGTAGCCCTTTCGATTTCTTTCAGGCTCTCTTTCAGAGCACTGATGTAGCCTGCGTGCCAGAAGTAGTCTTTGACTCTTCCTTCGTGGTCTGCATTGTCCGCTCTAGCCTGTTCTTCATAAAGCTGCCTTTTGATGTGCTTCATGAATTCAATAATGATTCCTTCGTCAATCATGTTTCTTCTCCAACATTCGGGCGATATGCTCCGCTGCCATGGAGGGATCCAGCCCGGTTTCTTTACAATATTCCTTGATGAGTGCGGCAGCTGCCATGATGGTCCACTTGGGGTCTTGGTCTGACTGGTCAATGGACACATGACACAGCTGCTCTCCGATCATCCAGAGCTTAACCCAGCAGCCTCTCATTGGCTTTCACCTCGATCTCGATGGTCGGCACGATGCCGTAGTTTGGATCTTTCGTATCAGTATCATTCCCATAAAGCCCGCTGACGATCAGCTCTTCGCCCTCTTCGCTGAGCTCCAGATTCCCTTTGAATCCTTCATAGTATTCGTTTCCCTCTGTGTCGAAGACGTAGATCCACTGGTCTTCCATGGGAATGAGTGCCAAGATATCATTCAGCGTGGTCATTGTGCCACCGCCATAAGGAGGGTGAACGCAAGGACGCCAAGGGCCGCCGTCCCGTAGACTGCAAATCCGTGAAGTACCTCTTTCCAGAAAGCATTCGCTGTCTTTGGCTTTCTTGCAGCGATGTTTTCCTGTTCCCGATCGCGTGCGTCCATCATCTGATGGACGACTTCTACTGCTTCTGTGCTTGTCATGATTTCCTCCTATCAGCTTTGCCATGCAGCGATCCCTGCCGCGAATGCCAGGATAATGATGATGGCAAGCTCTGCCAGCATGAACCCCGCCATTCTCCTCATGACTGTTCTCTGCTCTTTCATCTTCCCTTCAATGTCTCGGCATTGGCGACGGAGCATGTCCGCTTTCAGGGCAAGCTCTCCTAGCGTCTTTGCTTCTTCGTCTGTCAAAATGGTTCTCTCTCCTCTACATTGAGATCAATGTTCTCGATCTTCAGGTTGTGCCGCAGGTACGTCCGGCATCCATCTAACACATTGACGGCTTCCTCGTAGGTGAGGTCGCTGTCTACCAAAACATTCAGCACTTCCTTGATGGCTGTATTCCTTTTCTTCCTCCAAGCCTCGAAGGACCTTTCGAACTTCTCTGCCGTCTCGTTCATCTGCTTCATCTGCTTTTCCAATTCTTTCTTGTCCATGACTTCTCCTTTTCACATCTCTTTGAGTCTCTTGCAGCTCAAGATCTCACGGATCGCGGTGATGATAGTATCTCCGCAGATGTTCACGCGTGCGAGCCCTCCATCTCTGAAGTAGATCCATGCGACGTCCTCGCCTTCCTTGTTCTTCTCTACTTCAATATCGAAGATTTCGGCATCACCCTCATTGAGGGCAAACTTAAGCCGCGTAAATGCGATATCTCTTCTCGCTTCAAAGTCCCTTCTCTGTTCTTCTTGCAATTCTTCGTCTGTTATCTTTCCTCCACGTTGGCCAGTTTCAACTTCTTATGCCTCATAGCGCTTCCTCCGGCCTTCCAAAATCCGAAGCCCGATCCTGGAAGTGGGCTTCATGCCCATCCTCATCTTGGCCTTTTACTTTCAGCCATTCCCGGTATTCATCCGGATGGCTCCGGATGTAATCCATGATGTATTGGATAAGAGCATCCATATCACCTGTCTCCTTCATACAGCTTCCTTTTGGCATCTTAATAAACGAATAAACTCGTTTTTCGAACCAAAAAAAATATTGTTTGCCGGTATCTTATAGATTTTGGGAATCTTCTGGATGAAAGCAAAAGGGGCATTCGAGCTATCTTCTTCCAGCTTTGCTAGCGTCTGATAGTGAATTCCAAAGAGGTCAGCGGCTTCTTTTTGCGAATATCCGATATTCCTTCTGGCTGCTTCCAGTGTGATTAACATCTCATCACCTCCTTCGTTCTTGATATTAGGATAAACGAGTTTATTCGTTTTGTCAATAGTTATAACGAATTTCCCCGTTTTTTTACCATGCGTTATATTGAAAATAACGGTTATATTCGTTATAATATAACCAGCTATTGAAAGAAGGTGTAAAAATGCCAAGAAACAAGCTATCGAAATTCGATAAAGAACTCCGAGCCCAGATATCAGCAAATTTAAAGAAGTATACGGACGGCATTACTCAATATGAGCTTTCAGAGATGACAGGCATCCCAGTATCCACTCTCTCCGGATATTTCGCCATGCGGTCAACTCCTAATGCCGGGAATATACAAAAGATAGCTGATGCATTGCATATAGATAAATCTGATTTAGACCCACGTTTTTCAAATAGTATTCTGAAAAATGACGCTAATGAAGAGCCAGAGCTGAACAGCCGTGATGAACGTGAGATAGCATCAGACCTGGAAGACATGATGAACTCTATTTCCTCTGCCGCCTTTGAAGGAGAGGATGATATCGAAGACATTGAAGCCTTCAAAGCGACCATCAAGGCTGCCATGATCCAGGCAAAGAAGATAGCCAAGAAGAAATATACGCCGAAAAAATACCGGAGGGATTAAGACTATGGATGTGCAGCAAAAAGTTGCCGCTCTTATCCGTCGCTATAAAACAGATGACCCGTTTCGGCTGGCCGCGTGTAAGAATATCATCATCATGTATTCTGACCTGGGCGGAAAATACGGCAACTATCTCAAATATAAACGTTCAAAATTTATTATCATTGATGCCCAACGGACACCGGAATCTATGCTGCCGTTTGTCTGTGCGCATGAACTTGGTCATGCGCTTTGTACGCCCAATGACAACACCCAGTGGCTCAAGACCTACACCATGGATATCAATGCTGACCGGGTGGAGAGACTGGCAAACATGTTTGCTGTAGAGCTGCTGTTGAATGATGGATATCTGGCAGAGCATCCGGGGACATCTATTTACACGCTGGCTCATTGCCGCGGAGTGCCGCATCGTTTCATTAAGCTGAAAAAGTCAGGGAGTGATATATAAAGGAAGCTGCCGGGCGTCAAAGCAAAGCGAAAATAAAATAAAAAGCCCCTGCCATATCGCGAAATATGACAGGGGAATGCAGTCAGGCATTACCAGTACCTGGCTGCGGTTATAATCCACTCATCCAAGGAGGCAGATTATGTGTATATTATATCATAAAGCCTCCCAATGCTGATCAGCCCCTGTCAAGGTAGACATGGTAAATATCCAAAAAATTTATAGCCGT
>ERZ1034865.313-NODE-313-length-32542-cov-25.086373_pt1 | contig 32542 bp, 50 predicted proteins | sample MGYA00520632_ERZ1034865 | MGnify/ENA primary metagenome ERZ1034865 (study PRJEB33766, sample SAMN09781738) | gut metagenome | biome: gut microbiome | host: Homo sapiens | place: Madagascar | study: EMG produced TPA metagenomics assembly of the PRJNA485056 data...
TCGAATAATTGTTCTGACGGGGGGACTATGGTGTGTGAAATCTCTCGTAAGTCTCCCACCAATCGGAAATATATTTTTCCCATTCGGCAGACTTCCGTCCGTCGTGGCATTCCGCCAATCGCAGCAAACATTCTTCTTTCGTCGTGTCGATGAAAACACATTCCGCATTCAATCGGTTTGCGAGCCTTTCCCGCTCCGACGGCAGCGCATACCCCCCGACTACATACGCCGTCTGCCAGAAGCCGCGCCGCTGCTCTATCATCGACAGGATATAGTCCCGCAGTGCGAATACGTTCTCGCGGATTCTGTTCGGCTTTTCGTATTCCGGTCTGCCGCTGATCGCGCACCAGAGCTTGTCCATGTCAAGGATGATGTCTCCGTATTTCGCCACACTCTGCACGTATGTACTCTTGCCGGATAACGGACTGCCCCAGATGATATAGACTTTCGGCACCTTGTACCCGATCTTTTCGTGGATCGCGTTGTGGCACATATGATGCACCAGCGCGATATTGTCCGGATTTAGCGAGATAGAGGTATCGCGGAAATTGCCCTCCGTCAGCTCTACCTTGTGGTGAGCGATACAGTCATACGCTTTTACGATAGGCTTCCCGCAGTGATCGCACAGGTTCTGCCCGTTCTCGTCCACACGGGATAGGCGGATTATTTGCCGCAGATTCTCCCACTCTTTGGAGCGGTAGAATGCGGATAGATTGTTTGCTGTCATGATCCGTCGCTCCATCAAGTACAGTACAATACTTGCCCATAATAATTAGCTGCGTTCGCCCATTTCCAAGTGCTTTTTATTGTGACTGTAAACTTGTTATTGGTCGTATCGCAGGATACTGCTACTTCTGCGTCAGTAATATTTCCCGATGCGCCTTTACCGTGTGCCGCGCATCTGCATTTATATACTGCGTCGTCACCCCTTTTGGAGATGGTCATCCCGTACACATAATCATTATCAAAATTCGAGTCGCTACCATAGATTGCAACGAAAACTACTTGCCGTATATTGTAATAATTTGTATACCCAGAATCTAACGATACTGTGAGGGTTTTTTTATCGCTGCTTACAGTCAATTCACAACCATATGTATTGAATACTGGATATGCTCTTGCAGACGATAATCCGATATATCCGTTAGAAGGTGTAGTCGCTCTATATCCGCTAATATCCATAACGGACTTATTGTATTCCAGATTAACCTTGTTTACCGTCACCTTTGAAAAGCCGTCGTACCCTGTATCCGGTAATATGATTTGCTGTGCCGTAGTTGGTGTGATGACTTTTTCCTGTAGTTTCGGGTTTGCGCCACCAGAACCTCGTATCAAAATCGGCATTACAATTCCCTCCGAATGATAATTTGTATCGGGATATTGACCGTGTTTATATCGCCGAACGCGCGGAGCGTGATAGAGCCGTTCGCCTGTCCGCCGTCTTGCAGCATCAGCGCAGTATACGCTTCGACCTGTGCGGCGGTAACGGTCTTTTGCAGCGCGATCTCCACAACGTCGTCCGCCTCCACGTCTGCAATGCTGATGGTCTGCGTATACGGTGCGCTGCCGCCTGTCCAGGTCGTCCCGATGGTCGCCGTTTTCAGCGTGCTTTTCGGAATCACTTCCATCCGGCATTTGTTTTCGCATATGCCATAGACTTTCTCTGCCATAACCTACCTCCCGTTACCAGTCTTCTTTTTCTGCGCGTTCCTGTTTCAGTTTTAGTTCCGCGCGGCGCAGTTCGATCGTGGTCTTGTCGTCGTTATGCCACTTCTCGTCCAGATTCTTTAAGAGCAGGTGAATGCTGCCCAAGTCCGGCGGATAATACGTGTCGTTTTCCAGCGTCACGATCTCGCCGTCGAGAATAACGTCTTTTTTCGTGATTTCGTGGAAACCGAGAGCTTTCCGTTTCAGCGCGGAATAGAGCTGGTCGACAAGCTCCAGTTTCCCCTGTGCGAAACACTGCGCAAATTCGGGGTACTTTTTCTTGTACTTCGCCCACGACGTTTTCCCTACGCCGAGCATTGCCGCCATTTGTCCCTCGTCCATTCGCTGGTACCATTCCGGGATTTTTGCAAGGTACGGTTTGATTTGCAGCTCGTATTTATCCATGGTCGCCCCTCCTTTTTTAAGGTTTTGCACATTGCTTTATTGACATTATATTCCGCCGCCCCGCTGCCGGGAATGCTGTCCGCCGGGCAAATTTCCGGCAAACCGAGAAAATGACGCAAGGCGCGTCCCTCTCGTGTGGTCGCTGAAACGTCCCTGCCGTCGGTTTACTGCCTTTTCTGTGTGTCCCTCTCGCGTGGGCGAAAAACGTCCCTGCCGTCGGTTTATTGCCCGACTTCATGTTCCGCTATCCTTTTTCGTGCTATTTCAAAATACTTTTCTTCCCGCTCTATCCCGATAAATTTCCGCCCGGTGTTTTTGCACGCTATTCCAGTGCTACCGGAACCCATGCAGTTATCCAGAACCACGTCCCCGGCGTTCGTGTACGTCTTTACGAGATATTCCAGCAGCGCGACCGGCTTTTGCGTCGGATGGACGCGCTTTTCCGCTCCGAATCCGACATTTTGAAATTCAAGTACGTTTTTCGGGTAGTTCGTGTGCGTCTGTATGCTGTCATTGCTTTTCACGTGATATATTTCCGATCTGCCGTGTATATCCGCCGAGCGTCTGACCGGACGTTTCAGCCTGACAAGCCCCTGCGGGTTATATGTGAACGTCTCGCCCGGTGCCGCGCCTTTTTTCGCCGGAGAGAATACGAGAATATGCTCTATGGTTTTTAGCGGCTGTACCTTCGCGCACAGTGCGCCGGTCGCATTGTTCTTTCGCCAGTACCACGCATGCCGGAAATGCCGGATATTGCTTGCAATCAGAGACGCGGAAAACGGGAAATCCCCGAACAACGCTATAACCCCCTTCGGTTTTATTATCCGGTTATACTGCTCCCATAATCTGTCGTAAGGTATCACGGAATCCCACGCGCAGTCCGTCGTACCATACGGAAGATCGCATAGAATCATATCCACACTGTTTTCCGGTATGTCCGGCATGATCTCCAGGCAGTCCCCTTGTAAAATCTGCATTGTATCACCTCTCCACCAGCCTACCGTCGCGCAGAATACGCCGGGAATGCCATCCGCCGGGCAAAACGAAAGAGGACGCAGTTTCCCGCGCCCTCTCGTGTGGTTATTCGACCTCTTTCACCGCGATACACTGTACAGGGGTTCCCAATCGCCTTTCAAAATCCATTGCGCGATCTTCTTTGATTCCCTGCATGTCGTCCGTGTCCTCCGCTTCGACGGTGCTATAAAATAGTGCTTCCTTGCCGTTCCCCAATTTCGGCACAAAAAATATCAGTGTGTACCGTTTTGTCATTTCATGAACCTTTCGTAATAGTTCCGCCATACGTAATCGTACCCGTGCATCGGCATTCTCTTTTCTTTCGGCATACCCAACATTTTCGCAGCGCGGTTTGTAAGTTCCCGCTGGTGCTGGTAGCCCTGCGTCAGTTGTGCGTCATTCCTTGCCGCGTCGCGGTCAAATCCATACCGCCCCATCAGCAGTTTAATAAACCTTTTCCGTGTCATTATCGTTTATCCTCCGCATTTTGATAAGATATGCTATATCCAATGCCTGCGTTTTGCTTTTCCACGCTGCGATTCTTTCGGCATTGTCCGCGCAGTACTTCGCAACGTCTTTGTATGCCTGTATCAAGCTATATCGCGGTATCGTGTAACAATTAAGTGCCATGCCGGTTTCGATGTCAGTCGCCACGTAGAATCCATTTTCGTCTTTACTGAACCCGATTTCCTCATTCACGATAAAGCCGTATGCCTCTTTGATTTCATAAAGCTGGAATCCATGGCACGTTATGTAATACATGCCGTATCTGCACGTCATTTTTTTCACACCTCCGCGTTTTCGATATGTTTCAGCGTCCAGAGTAAGCACAGGATATTCCAGACGAAAGCGCGGTCGTGCGGCTCATCTTTGTCGCCCCTGCACCATTTCAGGAAATGCCGGACAGCGGAATCTATGTAGCAATGCACCGGTATTCCTTTCTGCCAGTTGTATTCTCCGTACTTTTTCGCGCCTTCCTCGAAATGCTTCGATACGTCGAGTACCATTTCCGCCATGTAATGTGATGCGTCGCCATCCACGATACGGTACCGCATTTCCATGAAATTATACAATGCGCAATGTAGCGAGTACGTACTCTGCGTTTCCTGAAATTCTTGTATATTTCCGAGAACCTGTCCGCCGATCAGTTCTTCCACAATATCCAGCGGCAGCAGGTCGCACCGTCCTTTCCCATCCTGTATATCGCGTACCGCTCCCGTGGCAAACTCGCGCCGCTCTCCGCTGTCCATGATATGCGGTTCCTGCATTGCCGCCGGTTCGACCGGACGTTTCAGTTTGACAAGCGGCTCCTGCGGTATTTCCGTTCTTTCTGCTGCTTCACACTGCGGGCATACCTGCCGCCCTTCCGGTATAATTGCTCCGCACAAGATGCAGCGTTCCGTTTTATCCGCGCGTTCTTCGTGTTCGCTTCCCGCGATTTCGCGCAGATCAATGTCGTAATATTCCGGCTCTTTCAATTCCGGATGGTTCCGCTCTCGCAGCTCCATAGCTTCTTTCCCCTCTTTCGATTCTTTCCAAAGTTCCACGAATCCGGCTGTCCTCCCCGTTTTCAGACTTGCGAGCATTCCGGCACTTACATTTTCCCCGGCAAGGTCAAGCAGGAAAGCAATACGAGGACATACCGTGTCGTTCAGGTCGGCGAGAATTTCGATTTCGTTCCGCTTTGATTTTGCTTCGCGATACTCCTTCACAATGTCAGCCACGGACATTTCCAGTTCGTTATTATACCGCCCGCGTTTTCCGTTCTTTACTCCCATTCTTTATACCTCTGCATTCCAAAACGCGCGTCTGCATTCTTCGCAGTTTCTCCAATCCTTGCATCCCGCAGTATAGTCGGATATCTTTAGTGAATAACCGCCGAAATTCGTAGAGCCGCGTTTTTTTGGGGGATTCTGCTCCCCACCGTTCAGCGATTTTCGAGAGCTGTTCCTGCACTTGTCCCCCGCACTTGCTCAATTTTCGCGCCGGGAATTGCTCGCAGTCCTCGTAATATGCGCACATTCTTCCATAATCGTCCATGAATTCTACCGCGTCCATCATGCGTCCACTTCCGCAAGCCATTTCATATCTTTACCACGCTTTACAAATTCGACTGTCAGCTCGTGTCTGATTCCGTTTCCGAGTTTCTGGTAGATAATGCCCATATCGTTTCCCGAAAAATTCGTGTCCAGAAACGCGTTGATTCCGTCGAGCATAAACGCGTGAAATTTACGGTTCCGCCATTCTTGCGAATACGGCTGGGATTTGAAAGCCGCGCGAGAAAACCATTCAAGAACCTTGCATTCGATTTCTTCCGGCGTTTTGCAATCATTCAGGCATATGTATTCGTTTGCTTTCTCGTGCGCTATAAATTCGTCGCGTGAATTGATGAAACTTCCGGGGAAGCTCTGCAATAAAGCCGCCCGTACTTCTTCCATGTCTTTTTCCATTGTTTCTGCGTCCATGTTATTCTTCCTCGCTTTCTTTCTTCGCGGCTTCTGCCTTTTCGCATTCCGTGACGCGTCCGCGCAGCGCGTGAGCGGCTTTCTTTGCCCCGGTGGTATCCTAACACCACCGCACCGTTTATCGCGCCCCAGCGGTCAGAATTTGCCCCAGCGATACGCCGCCGCAAGCCCGATAGTCAGCGGGATACCTGCGGACAGTGCCGGAAGGTCTCCAGCGGCAGCCGCAAGAACCCACCAATACGTCACGACAAGCGAGACGAGCGTCGCCGCGCAGTTGAAATTCCGCAGCATACGGCGTTTTGCCGCTCTGCGTTCCGCTCGCTGCCTTGCGATCTGATTCTGAAATGCCACCACACATTTCTTCGCTCTCCGTGCTTCAATTTCCATTTCGAGCAGCTTGTTCTCCAGCTCCGCGATATAGTCCGCGTTTGTGTCCTCGTCCGGCTCTCTGCCGGGGAAATAGATTTTCTCGCTTGTCATGGTCATACCCTCTCTTTTCGTTTATGTATTTTCGGTGTGGATTTCCACGTCCTCCGCCCGGACTACAGTCACGGAATGCCCGTGTATGTCCTCCAGCTCCGCCAGATAGATATACGACGGTGTTCCGCGACGGATTTGCAGTTCCGTCGGGAATTTCTTTATCACGGCGGAGATTCTGCCGTATCGAATACCGTGCGCCGTCACTGGGATTCTTGCCGCCGCTGCCTTGTTGCATTCTTCGATCGTCAACCCTTGTCCCCCTTGCGGTGGTTTCCGCACCGGTTTCGCAGGACGCGCCGCAGGTAATTGTCATGCTTTCGTATATGTCCGTCTGTACACGGCGACCGCTCGCGTTCTCTCTGCCGTTCCCGTTCCGCTGCCCAGTCTATGTATTCCTTGCATTCGGCGTGGCAGCCATAGTGCCGCTTTTCGCACTTATAGCATGGCGTTCCCATCGTATAGCCACCGTTCCATTTCGTTCAGCGGTTCGCCCTGTATGTTCTGTACCGGGTACCCATGCAGCCACATCACGGCATTTTTGCGCTTTGTAAATTCTTCCGTATACGCGTCGCCGTGGGAATTGTCCACCGCCACCCATACCACTTTCCCGTTTACTTCATCCTTGCAGACGAATTTTCCGAACGGCGTGTATTTCTTTCCGGGACTGTTGAATAATACGTCCAGAAATTCCCGCGCCACGAATTTTATATCTTTCTTTGCGATTGCCATTGTCCCTTCCCCTTTCACATGAGCAGTTCACGTATAAACTCGTCCGATACCAGCCGTACCGAGAACGCGCGTACCAGCTTCTTTCGGTTCCGCCGCGCCGTGCGTTCGTCGCAGAACATTTCCCGCGCCGCCGCCGCGTTTGTCAGACCGTCGAAATAGTACAAGCGGATAATGTCTATATACGGGTCGGAGCGCAGCTCCTCGAAACACTTTTCGATTTCCGCAACGAGTGTCCGCGCGTATGGCTGGTCTGTTTCTTTCAGTGTGTTGTACTGCCGGAGCAGTTCTTCCGTCTTTTCGATTGCCGTTTTCTCGCCGTCCCGCAGGATTCCCGCAGCTTTCAGCCGTAGGATAGTCGCGGATACCGTGTCGTCGATTATCTTCTTGATTTCGTTGTCCTGCATTATACACCGCCTAACCCGAGCTGCTCCCGCATACTCGCCCATTCCCGACGCGCGATTTCCCGCCGCCGGTCTTTCCCCTTGACTTCCACGGCAAGACAGCGTTCCAGCAGCCGGGAATATATCCGCTTATTGCCGATGCCGTCGCCCTTGTCGATTTCCTCCGCCGTTAGGTTCGTCGTGACGATGAGCGGCAGCCCGGAGCGGTACCGCTCGTCCGCTATTCTCCAGACCTGTTCTTGCATATACTCGCTCTTTCTCTCCGCGCCGAGGTCGTCGATGATGAGCAGGTCGTATCGCATAAGGTCATCTATGTACTCTGCTTTGTCCCACGTTCCGGACAGGTCGTCCGCTATGCTTGCGAAATTGGTCATATACACCCGGTATTCGTGGTCTGCGCGGTCTATGACGGCATTTGCGATACACGCCGCATAGTACGTCTTACCGGTGCCGACCGTGCCGTATAGCAGTAGCCCCTTGCCATCTCGCCGGTACTCCGGGAACAGGTCTGCATATCTGCGCATGACTGCGGAGATTTCCGGGTTCCGGTTGTCGTCCGCCGCGAAATTCCAGTCCGCCATGTTTGTTCCACGGAAACAGATTTTTCGGCGGCTTTCCCGGTAGTTCCTGCGTTTCGCTTCTTCATAGCGTTCACGTTCTGCCACCGCACACCGGCAGACGCAACGTACCTTTTCCATCGTGCCGCGTGGGGACTGTACGATGGTTTCCAGCTTGCCGCCGCATACGGAGCAGTGCAGCAGTCCGTCCGCGCCCATGAATTCGTTCTCGTGGTTCGCCGCCTGCGCCGCTTTCTTCTTCAAGTCGTCAAATGCCCTGTCCATAAAATCACCTCACTGTCAGAATAGGGAATCCGTATCCCGCTCATATGGATTTACCGCGATACCGTTTCCGCCGGGGACGTAATACTTTCCGTCGCTCCGCTTTTCGTATTGCTTGCCGTTCACGGTCACGATTTCCGCGCCGCCTTTGTACTGCCGTGCGTATCCGGTCGCCTGTTCGCCGTCGCGCTTTGCCCAGTTGCGTATTGTCGCGTAATGGCTCTTATACGCTTTCCCGGTACTTGCTATGTATCCGGATAGCCGCTCTATGCGCTCGCCGTAGTCCGGATAGGTTTCCGTCAGCTTTCGGAATTCGTCGTCGGTCAACAGGACGTTTTTATATTCGCCGTACTGATGCTTTTTCGGTTTGCTCTTTTTCGGCTCCGGTTCCTTGTCGGGTTCTTTCTCCGGCTCCTGCTCCAGCAGTTCCGGCATTGCCGCTATGAGCTTTTCGTATTCCTCGTCCGAAAGCATAGATTTTTTTCGCTTCTCTTTTTGCGCAGGTGTGTTAAGAATCGGCGTAGCCGATTCGTTATCTCTCTCTTTATCTATCTCTAACTCTATCTCTTTCTCTAACTCTATCTCTCTGTGACATTGTGCGTCACTCTCTGTAACATTGTTGTCACATTGTGACGCTTTTCTCGGCTCTATCAAGTTTTTTCGACGTTCGCGTAACTGTCGCATACGTTCAGCCGAACGTGATTCGCTGCCCACCATATCCGCGAGAGAAGCTATATATATTGCGCCGCTGTCAAGTACCTCTATCAGCCCGATTTTTTTCAGCAGTTCCATAGCCACGACGACGGTATCAAAGTCCGACCGCGTGATTTCCGCCAGCTTTTCCGTGTCGTAGGGTACCAGCATTGTACCGACGCGCCGAATCAGCGTTCCGTTAGATTTCAGCGATTTCAGACATAGTTTCAAGTAGAAAAGCGCATACTCTTTGCCGTTTTTCTGTTCTTCCAGCCATTCTATAGCGTCGTCCTCGAAAAAATCCTCTTTGAGTTTCAGCCAGTAGAACCGCCCTTTTTCAACGTTGCTCAATCTATACCACCCTCTCCGTCCTCTTGCTCGACCAGCTCGACCTCTATCCGTGGATTGCTTTTGCTGATGGCGTAGCGATCAGAAAGCCCCGTCACGAAATCCCAGCCGTCGTCCTGTATTGTCCCGCAGGACACGAGCGCGTCCAGTATCACCTTGCGCCCGAATGCGGATATATTGTCCCGGTCGCGCCGACGGTCGCATTCGACCCAGCGGAACCGGACGAATACCGGGTGCTTGATTTTCCTTGCGCCCATCTGCTGCCGGATAATCCACATTACGTCGGTCTGGTAGTCCCGTTTCAGCTTTGCTCCGGCGTGGCGGTTTGTGTTCAGCGCGTTTATGTAGTCGTTCAGTCCGGGAAGCCGCCCCGGTATGACGATTTTGTATGTCTTTAATTCCGGCATTTTTGCCCACTCCTTTCATCTTCACAATTCCTTTATTGTGTAGAACAATTCGCACCATTTTAGAGCAGCTAATGTCAGTTCTCTGTTGGTGGAATACCAGTGATTTTTCGCCATCATAAAGTTTATTGTCCGCGTGGTGCAGTATAGGTTTTCGGGTTCGCAGTTGCGTTTGTTTTTGTCGAGGAATACCACTATGCATCCGGGCGGGATTTTTCCGTGCGTTTTTTCGTATACCAGATGGGACTTTCTTGCCCAATTACCGCCAGTCTTGCCTATGGATCGCCCATCCGTGTATTTGTTGTCTACTTTGACCCATACGCACAAACCGTCCCACATCTCGTATCCTATTGGGACTTGATTAAACTCTTTCGCGCCTTTCGGAAACTTATGTGGTTTACACCGCTTGATTTTCATACGTTTTATGCAAACGTCCGATATACTGCTATGCTGCAAATTCGTCCCAAAATGGATATTAAACAATTCTGTCAGTTGAGCATATGTGTATTGTTCGATGTTGTCGCGCAGCCACTGCTTTTCATCTTCCGTAAACCTGTGGTCTTTTTTAGTCTTTGTTGCCATCTTCCGCGCCACCAATCATCTTTTGGATTGCACTCTCTTTCAGCTTGCCCTCCGAAACCAGTTTTTCGGTACGCAGAATCACGTCAGCGTTATTTATCATCTGTTTTGCAAGAGAGGATACCGTCATAGCCACGTCTGCAAGCTGTTTTTTGGCGGTAAATGACGTACTCTTGTCCGTCAAGAGGTCAATCTGTTCTCCAAGTTTGTTTTGCAGTTCGGTAAGTGTCATTTTTTCGTTTCCTTTCTCTGCCTAAAATGGCAGCTCGTCATTGTCCCCCAGCGTTTCATACTGCGGCGGAATATACGGCGCGTCCGGCTGTGTCGCTTGCGGCGTTCCCGGTGCCTGTGCCTGCGGCTGTGCGTCCGGTTTGCTCCCTGCGAAATGGATTTCGTCCACGGTGACGAACGTCTTATACCGCTTTTCTCCGGTGTTTGTCTGCCAGCTCTGCGACGTAAGCCGTCCGACGACTACGGCGGGCTGTGCTTTTGAGAAGTATTTCGCGATAAACTCCGCCGTCTTGCCCCACGCCGTACATTCTATGAAATCCGCGTCGCGGGTACCGTCCGGCTTTTTGACTGCTCGCGCTACCGCGACGGCGAAATTCACGACCTGTATCGCGCCGTTTGCGCCGTTTATCGTTTTTAGCTCCGGATCAACCGTCAAACGCCCCAGAAAGATAGATTTATTCAGCATTGCCGTTCTCCTTCTTCAGTTCTTCACAAGCTCTACGAACCGCCTGGACGGTTCTGTTATCTATGCCATAGTCGCCGGTATCTGCCGCCAGCAGGACGCGCAGCAGTAGCTCCGCCGTCACCATGCGTTTATACTCGCCCATCGGAATCAGCATTCCGTCCGGTGCCGGATACGCCTTTTTGTTTGGTTCACTCATTTTCTATACCTCTCTTTCAGAATATTCAGTTATTTTACGGCGGCTTCGACCGCTCGTCCGTATTTCGCAAGCGCGACCTCGACGGCACGTTCCCGCGCTTCCCGTTCTTCCGGGGACAGCTTCGGACGGTGAATCACTACGGTACAATTCCCGACCTTTATCGTTTTTGTTTCCGTCCATTCCGTGGTTCCCGCTTTCATGCCGTCCCTCCTTTATTTCTCGTTCTGCTTTGACAGAAACAGGTTTATGAAATACTGCTGCCCTTTGCCGCTTACTTTTGTTGTTTTGGTTATGCGGACGCTTCCGTCAGGATTTACGAATGTCCCCTCTTTGATTTCAAACAGTCCGCGCTCCATAGATTTCTGTGTCGGCATATTGTAGCTTTCGCCCGACTTCATGAGATACCCGTTGTTCCGCAGCCACTCGAAAAGCCGCTTCTGCCCGATCTCCACGCCGTTCTGTCGCAGCAGCTTCGCGAGGTCGCCGACCAGTATCGACGTTTTTGCCGTGGATACCGCGTCCGCGAAAATGACTTTCGGTTTGGCTTCTTCGATTTGTGCGTTTGCTGCGTCAAGCTGACCGGTTACAATGGCGATCTGCTGTTTCGCGACTTGCAGTGCGCGTGCCATGATTGCTTCCGGCGAGTTCCATTTCCGTTCTACGTCGAGGAAATACTCCCGGTACTGCCGCCCGGCATCCGTGCGCTGAATCATGCAGATTTGTTTCGCCATCTCAATTGTGAGCTGGTGGTCTGTGAATGTCGTCTCGTTTCCTTGAGCTGTTACTCTTTTTTGAGTAATAGCTATATAGTCCTCGTTTTCGATGAATCCATACTCACACATACGGAGAAGCCAGTCATTGTATCGTGTCTTGATTCCCAGCTTCTCGTGCAGGTCGCGCCCCGATACCGTCGGACGTTCGTTGTCGTAGTTCACCGCGATAATTTCGTTCATCTCGTGTTCCTTTCTGATTTTGAAAATTTTCATTTCGTTCTGCACTTCCAAAATACGGTTAAACCGTATTTGACGGCAAAAAAATAATTTTGTCGTAAGGAATCCCGCATACCTCTCCAATACGCTTCGCTTGTGATACGGTCGGCTCCGTTTTGAACCGTTCCCAGTTATGCACCGTGCTTGTTGAAACCCCTACTTTTTTAGCTAATTCTGCCTGTGTTAGTTTCGCAATCTTACGCGCAACAGGTAAAGTAATTTTTTCGATAGACATTTTGAAATGCACCTCCGCAGATTACGGTTAAACCGTAACATTATATTAGCATAATATTCTCTGTTTGTCAACGGGTTTTCCGTATTTTTTTCTTGAATATCTTGACTTTTTTACGGTTTGGGCATACAATAATAATGATTCTAATATAGAAAAGGATGGTGTTGCCAATGGCGCAGTCTGACAGCAAGGAAATAATGGCGAGGAATATCAGGAAGTATATGGACGTTCGGGGTATCAGCAATCAAAAATTGTGTGATGATCTGAACATTAAATATACTACGTTCGTTGACTGGATAAACGCGAAAACATATCCACGTATCGGAAAAATTGAATTGCTTTCTAATTATTTCGGGTGTGAAAAGTCTGATTTGATAGAAGATAAATTATCTCTTGCGGATATTGAAAAGAATGATTTGATTGCCGACGTAGTTATTCGTATGCAAACAGATGAGGATTTTCGTCGTGCCGTGGAAGTACTATATAAAATGAGCGGCGAAAAGGTTGCCGGGGTTCGTCAGATGCTGGAAGCGTTCGGAAAGTAAAAAAGCGGCAGCGCAGAACTGCCGCTCGGTGGGTATTGGTACTATATCTTGCTGCATGCCTTTACCAGTATGCGGTAGATAACGTCCAGTATAGATAGATTGTCGCATTTTTCTAACAATTCGATGATTTTGTCTGTGTATTCTGCCCGGCTCATACTGCGCTTCCTTCCTGATCGAACACGATCAAAAATATCCTTAACGCATTATATCAAAATAATTTATGTATTTCGAGAGAAAAATGTCGAATATAAATAATTTTTTAGAGAATTATAGAAATGGGGATTTGGAATGTTAAAAAGTGATATTATGACAGACGAAAAATGGCTCATGTATTTGCGAAAATCACGGTCAGATAATCCGGACGAAACCGTAGAGGAAGTGCTACAAAAACACGAAATGCAGCTACAGGAATTTGCCCGGAACGAGCTGGGGAAAGAAATACCGGAGGACTGCATATACAGGGAAGTCGTATCCGGCGAAAGCATCGACGACCGGGAAGAAATCAAGAAGATACTCGTGCGGATAGAATCGCCGGACATTGCCGGAGTGATTGCTATAGAACCGTCCCGTCTGTCCCGTGGCGATCTGTCCGACTGCGCACGGATTATAGACGCGTTCCGCTTTACGCACAGTCTTGTCAAAACACCGTACATGACGTATAACCTCGAAAACAAGATGGAGCGGAAATTCTTTCAGGACGAGCTACTGCGCGGAAATGACTATCTGGAATATACGAAAGAAATTCTGTTCCGTGGACGCGTCGCGGCTGCAAAACGCGGATGCTATATCGGTTCCCGCCCTCCGTTCGGATATGACCGCGTTAAAAAAGGGAAAGACTTCATCCTCACGCCGAACGACGACGCGGACATAGTGCGCAGTATCTTTGAATGGTACACGAAAGAGAACATGACACCCGGTGCAATCGGTCGCCGCCTTGACGATATGGGCATAAAGCCGTTTATGACGGAGACGTGGGGACGCGATACCATCCGCGCCATGCTGGAGAATCAGCATTATATCGGGAAAATTGTGTTCAACGAAAAACGCACGACGTGGGTACTGGAGAACGGGCATAGAGTGAAAAAGAGAATCCGCCAGCCGGAAGATTTGATTATATCAGAGGGAAAGCACCCGGCAATCATTGACGCGGAAACCTTTGCGGCGGCACAGGCAAAAATAGCGGCAAACCCGCACTTGAAAAACGATCATGATTTGAAAAACATTTTTGCCGGAATCCTACGGTGTAAAAAGTGTGGGTATATCATGATATATAACCACAAAAAAGGCACACAGGCGCGTCTGACGTGTAAGCTGTCCCCGATATGCTATAAGGCTGCCATAGCGTCAGAGCTGACGGAAGCGGTTATCTCCGCGCTGGAGCTGTCAGAGCTTCCCAAGCTGAAAACCAAGCTGAAAAACGGAGACGGAAACGCCGCACAGATACAGAAACGTCTAATCGACAAACTGAATAAGCAGCTACAGGAATACCGCGAGCAGGAAGAAAACCAGTATGACTTACTCGAACGCCGGAAGTATACGCAGGAGCTTTTCGACAAACGGAACGCTGCGCTGCGAAAGAAGATGGAAGAATGCGAGAAAAACATATACCTCGCCCGTTCCGCCATGCCGCAAAACGTGGATTATCAGGAACGCATAGCGACGCTGGAAAAGGCTATCGAAACGCTGAAGAACGACGACATACCGAATAAAGAAAAGAACGCCCTGCTACGGACGATCATCGAACGGATAGACTATTCCTCCGTAGACCTCGGAAAGAATAAGATTGACATTCAGTTGGATATATACTTGAAGCTATAATTTTTATGGCTTCAATCCATATGATGTGTATGCAGGTTCATACGAATACACATCATATAGACATTGAGAAACGCATGAATAAAGGGACTGACCGATTTCCGGCAGTCCCTTATTCCATGTCATACCAGCGAATTTACCTTTGCCTGTACTTCCGCGTAGTCGTACCCGGCTGCGGCAAGCCGCTTTTTACGATCGGCTCCGTTTCCCCATTTTCCGGCGAGGACTTCTTTCGCGATCTCGTCCAGCGGTTTCAGCTTGCCGGGGATTTTGATTTTTTGCCCGGTGTGAATCCTGTTCGGGTTTGCAATGCCGTTGTACGCCGCCAGAATCGCGCAGGACATACCGAACCGCGCGGCAATACCGGAAAGCGTGTCGCCGCGTTTCACCGTGTAGGCGGTTTCCTGTGCGTCCGTGGTGGGTTTCGTGGCGGGTTTCGTTGCCGCAGCCGCTCCGCCGTGCGCGAAATCTCGGTAAAATTCCGACATGTCCACGTCGCCGGGAACGCCGGGAACCTTTGCAGTCCATGTATATTGCCATGCGTCATGGTTGCCGATACGCGGCTTTCTTGCCAGTCTTGCGCACCAGATCGTATACCCCGCGTCCCGGATTGCGTCGCCGTCGATTTCATCCGTATACCAGTTTTCCGCGCAGTACAGACCGGCAATATATCCCGCTTCCGTGATAGCTTTCAGAAATGCGAGTGCGTTTTTTGTTCGCTGCGCCTTGCTGATACGGTCGCCGCGTCCGTTTGCGTTCTGCTCGCAGTACTCCGAATCCAGATACACAGGATACGCGATACGGAACGGTTTCAGCAGCTTCACGAGGTATGCCGCTTCTTCCTCCGCCTCCTTTTCGTTGAGAGCTTGCGACAGCCAGTACGCGCCGATCGGGATATTCAAGGCATTTGCAGCGGCAGCGTTCGCACGGAACCGCTTGTCCTCCGCGAGCGTACCGGCGGAACCGTAGCCGCGATACCCGGCGCGGAGAATGGCAGCGTCCACCTTGCCTTTGACGTTCTTCCAGATAATCGTTCCGTTGTGTGCGGATACGTCAATCACTTTCAGCGTCATTCTCTCCCGCTCCTTCCTCTTTGCCGGTATCCGCGCCGATATGGACATTCTCAACGTGCAGCGGCGCGTTTGCGGATGCCTTATCCACGCCACCTTCTACGAATACGAACGAGAGCGCAGAAATGACAGACAGTACGCCGCCGGAAACCAGTTCGATGGTTTCCCGGTCTCCGCCGAATGCGACGACAAGTCCGACCACGATACCGGCGACCGCCGCCCAAAATTTCCTGCTGGTGAGTTTTGCTTTCAGATTCATGATGCTTTCCCCTTTCAATCCTTTAAGACTGTATCCGCGAACAATGCAGCGGCTTCCGCGCCGTATTTGTCCGCTAATTTTTCGATGAATATTTGCGCGTATTTCGCGCGGTTTTCGTTTTTGGCTTTCCATATGTAGAACGCGTTCATGGCGGTTACTTCCGCCCACGCGAGCGGCGCAACGACCTGCAAGCCTTCTGAATATATGCCGCAAATCGGGAACACTATAGCCAGCGCGGAGAATAGAATCGCCGCTACCCAGCTTGCCGCGAGCAGAATTTTTGTAGTTTCGACGTGTTTCCGTCCGTCCTGCATGGTCGTCACCTCCTGCCGTTATTCATGCGCCTGCTGGTTCAGATGCTTGTCCAGTTTTTCCTTTGCCATAGTCACGCTGTGGTTCGCTCCTAATTGGATCAAGCCGTCCAGCGCGGCGGAAAGTCCGTAGCAGATCAGTGTGTTCTCCGTTTTGATTTTCTTGATCTCGTCGTTCTGCTTGTTTTGCTTGAGATACCAGCGATACACGGCGAAAACCACGCCAGCGATTGCCAGCACCGCGGAGAGGACAGCCGCCGCTGTGATGAGGGATTGCGCGGTGATTGTAATGTTCATTCCGTCACCTCGCACAGTATCGATACTTCCACATGCGTCCCCGCCGGAAAATGGTTGGCGTTGCCGTTGAGCATTGCCTTAACCCCATCCAGCGAATACCCGTCCACCTTGTACGTCGCAAGCTGCATATTCATATTCCCCGTGCAAATCATAGCGGACGAGCCGCCGAAGAACAGAAATACGCTGTCTCTCGCAATCGTTTTCCAACCTGCAATTGACCCAATTGCGCGAATTACATTATCCGCCTTTGTTGCCGACGGATATACCCATGGTGCGCCGTTGTTGTCTGTCTGCGTCGCGTCGGCGGGGGTTGATACGATAAGCGTCAGTCCAACCGGGTTATAGTCCGCGATCGCCTTGCCATCCGCATCCGTGCTGACCACAATTTCTGTGGTTTCTTCCGTCAATGTGGAGGCGTGAACCGTCACCCATTTCAGGGATTTTTGCTTCGGGAAATCCACCGCTTCGGTTTCGGTGATTTTGCCGGTATCATCGACAGCCTTGACCTTGACGATTTGTCCGACTTGGGCAGTGGTGGGAGCGAAAAGCGGCGATAGTACTTTTTTTACAGTAAGTTCTCTATACCTTCTATCATAGCTAACATCATACGAGTTACCATCCAATGCTAACAACCTATACCCTGTTGTTACACTCGACTTACCGTATTTATAATGCATCAATCCTCCGCCACCGGGGGCATAATTGTCATGGACGCACATTAAGAAGGCTTGCTCATCAAAGAAATAATCTGTAATATTGCCCCAACCGACTTCTGGTACCGTGTTACTCCACATTACATTTACGCCAGTTCCATAGTCGCTTATTGTACACTTGTTGTAACCATTCATATTGGCAAAACCAATAAACACAAAATAACTATCACCCGACCTGTTTAGCGGAATAATTACATTGCCATTTATTAAGGCAAAAACGCGCAATCCGGCTCTGTATGCATCGTATATTTCTAAAATTGTTTTAGAAGATGTCCATATGCCATTTTTTTGAATAACATCTACAACAAAATCATTATTAGATACGTTTTTTTCTGTTTTCCACTTCACCGGCTTGCCGTCCTCGTCGACCTCCTCGACAGTCAGCACTTCGCCTACGGCGGCAGTCTGCGGCGCGTCAATCTTCCCAGAAACTGACAGTTTGTTTTCTTTGTCTACGGACAGCCCATCGCCGAGCGCAGTAAACGGCTTGTCCTGTATGTCTTTCCATTCCGGACTTGCCATACCGTTTAACTTTGCTATAATCTGCGCATACACGTCCGGCGGCGGGTCTGCCGGTAGCCCATTGCGGCACAAGATAGATATTTCTGTGTCCACCGTTGCGGCTGTCGTCGTGTGCAGGTCTCCGGCATATACGCCGACCAAAACCCCGAACGCGCCAGTAATCACCGGAACCGGGCATTTTGTCCCGGTGAATACCACGTCCGTATACTTGCCGTTCCAGATGAAACGCGCGGTTTTGGTCTCGTACGCGTCCCATTCCGTGTCGAAATCGAAAACGGCGATATAGTCAGAATTTCCGCACACGATATGCGTATCTCCGACAGCCTGTGCGATCTTCTCCCGCACGATGATATTAATGTTTGGCATGGATTAACTCTCCCATCGCGTTATTCGCTGACCATTGCCCACTTGCCATTTACGACTTTCAGCGTTTTGCCGTTGTCTGCTGCTGTTACTTTCGGCAGGATTCCAGACGCGCCGATTTCCTGCAAAACACCTTCGACCGTGGACGCGGCGTAATAATTGCCGGGGTCGGAAATGTTTGTCCTTTGAAAATTGCCGAGACTGTAGCTTGCTTTTTCGTATGTGTCGTCTGTAATTTTACAGTACTGAATCGTACAGTTCGGCGGATAGAAAATCATGAGATACGTTGTATTCACGTTGTTTAGCACCTGTACAAGGCATTTCGCGATAAATTGCATTGTGCTTGTAGACCCGGCGAACGGCAGGAATATGCCGGAGAAGATATAAAGCCCGTTGTTCAGGGTTCGGACGACAACAGGGTTTCCTTCTTCGCTTTCCAGCCACTTTACCGGCTGGTTCTCCAGCGCGTTATAGTCTCCACTGCCTAACTGCTTTTTTAGGTCGCCAACCGTGATTTTGTGTCCTCTGCCGCCGGACGTGAGAATTACATAGTCAGAATCCGAGAGCGTGGACAGGTCGGGAAGCTCGTATAAATTCTTTTCAGCCATGATATTTTCTCCTTATGTGGTTCCGCTAGTGCTGCTGCCGATTTTCGATTTCAGCACACGAAATTCGATGATATTCCCCGCGCTGACCGGCTTTTTCAGCTTGAAAACCGCTGTCGCGCCGGTTCCTTCGACGGTGTAATCTTCCGTTTCAGAGAATACCACGCCGTTTATGTTCGCAAACAATATGTCTTTTCCGGAATCGTATGCCGCAATGCCGATCGTGATATTTTGGTCGTTCGCCGCTGTCGTGTACCGCTTTTTGTATTCCTGTATGAACGTGTCTACGGTAAGCTGTTCGGTCAGTGTGTCGAACCAGTTCTGAAATTCCGTGCCGAGCTGTTCGTACTGTGCTTCGTATGCCACTTCCCACTGCGAGAAAAGCGTGGACGTGTCGAGCTGCTGAACGACACCAGTCACCCAGCCGCAGTATGCCGAGTTCGGGCGTAAGTCCTGAATATTCGCCTGTGTGATGGACGATACGTTCGCGCCGACCGTCACCGCTGCGAGTGCGAGTTCGTACACGGTGCTTTCGCGGGACAGAACCGGCATGGACGGAGATGCCGCCGGAGTGCCTTTTTTGACCGCGATCGTGATATTCCGGTTTGTCAGGTCGAGCCGCAGGACGACAAGGTCAATTCGCGGCAAGGTCGTTCCGATGTCAAGCGTAACACTGTATGCGCTGTCGTTCTCCATGTAGTGATACGACAGCATAGCCCGACCGGTCTGCACTGCGACGGTCATACCGGACGACGCAAGAACCTGCAATTTCCCGGTATCGTCCTGATACACGCCGTTTGTGATTATGCCGTGCAGGTACCGCCCCACGTCCTCCGCATTGTACACGCGGTCGCCGTTTACAGAATTGAAAAATCCGTATTTAATCGCCATAGTTTCTCCCCCTTATCCGAATGTCGGCGTACAGGTATAGCCGTTTTCGTCCCATGTTTCGACGACCTCCAGCACCTGCGCGTTCGCCGTAATTCCGTATTTGTCAATGACTGTCACCGTATCGCCGAGAAAATAGTTCACCTTGTACGTGTGCATTTGCCCGGCTTCCACGGTTCCTTCCATACTTTCCACGACGGCGGCGGTCTGTAGCTCTGACGTGCCGCGTTCCGCCAGCATTTCCATATAGTCGCTTGCGGAGACTTCGCCCTCGTTGCTGGACACGTCCCGCGCGTCTATGTAGACTTCCCGCCGGTCAAGCCCAATTTTCGTGCTGTCGCTCTCCACGGTCGTTTTTCTCCGTGCGCTCCCTTCACCTTCTCCGGCGACGAGTGCGACGGTTTTATATCCGGTTTTGTCCTTGATATAGTTCGATGCCGTCAGGTTGTCGAAATCCTCCGAGAAAATCAGCCGGGGAAGCGTTGTCTGGTCTGCGCTCCGGTTGCTTGCCTTGTAGAAGTCCAGCACCAGATTTCCGGCAGACAGGGAAATCTTGAATCCGTAATTATACGCAGCGCATAGATTTTCGACTGCTTCCAGCAGCACGGTTCCGGTGTATTGCATTCGGGCGCGTTCCGTGTAGCTGTGCGCGGTCGCAAGTTTCAGCTTCGCATATTTCCGCGCCGTGATTGTCGGGGAAATATATGCGTCTGTCACCAGCTTTCGCAGTCCGTTTTCCACAGTGCCGTTATAGATTGTCTGTTCCCAGACGATACGCCGGTCAAGAATAGACCGCGCGTCCCTGCCTGTGACGATCATATAGTCCCCGGATTCTTCGTTCGTCTGGACTTCGACCCGCTCAATGATGCCGAGCATATCGTCGTCCATGCGCCCGATAAGCCGGTCTATGGTCAGCAGCTCCAGCATGGCGGTCGACGCGGGAATATATATCTCAAAATCGCCGCACTGCCGGAACCGGTTCGCCCATATGATACTGCTTGCCGTGTCCACGATCGCGAGCAGGGAATAATCCTTTTCATAGACGTATAAATCCATGCTTCATACCCCCTGATACTTGTTCATGTGATAGATTCCGAGGTGTATATTCCCCTCGTCCACGGTGTATGATATTTCGTTTTCGCCCGGTGCGAGCTGTAGCCACGTGGAGCCGACCATAATCGTATTGATATAGTTCGTCACCACGCCGCCGGATTCCAGATACACGGATTTTCGTCCTTGCGTCGTGTCCACGGTCAGAATATCGCCATGCGCCATATCCACGGTAAAGCCTATCCATTCGCCCGTGGCGAGATTGAATATTTTCGGCTGCAATGTCCGCACGGTAGCACGTATGACAAGCCGCATACCGCTTTCCACGTGTCCTTTGTTCGTGATTACGGTATAGGCTTCGGTATCCACGGATGAAAGCTCCACGCCCGCCGCTGGTGCGCTCCATGGGAATTGCAGCAGACTATTGATATTGCTTGCGTCCGTGTAGGTTTCCGTCATGTCCTGCCAGAATGGGAACGGGCAGAGAATGGAAACCTGCATCACCTGTCCGAGCGTCCATTCGTCGCATTCAATACTTTCCACGTAGCCGTCTATCCACACGTCCAGATTTTCGGTTTTGTAATAGACCTTGATATACGCGCCGGAAACAATATACCGATATAGCTCCAGCCGCGACCGCCCCACGTCTTTCACGATATGGATAGTAAGCACCAGATTCCGCGTGTTTCTCGTGCTTGAATTGAACCGTTCGCCATCGTTCAGCGATACCTTCGACGTGTTTATGGTCGCGACCGGCGGCGCGGTACCGGCTGCCGTCACTTCGTACCGCGTATCGCTTGTAAGGTTCAGCACGTCGCCGCGTGCATTTTCGATTTTGATTGTCGGCAGCATTGCCATACCCCCTTATATCGTCGCGGTCGCGAAACGCAGTTGGTTCTTTGTCTGTCTGTAAATTTCCGCGCGGGAAAGTGCTTTCGGGCTGCTGTTGTACTGGTTGAATACATATGTCGCCGCTCCAGCTTGTCCGCCTGTGCCGCCGTTCTGTGCCGCTTGTGCGGATACGTTCAGTGACGCGCCGGACAGTTCCGCATTTGCTGCGCCCAGCGCACTACGTGCCATATTGGACATAGCTTTTACTGCGTCTCTCTGTGTGTCCGCGATGCCCTCCGCCATGCCTACAGGTAGCCATTTACCGACCTGATCGCGCATAACCTTAGATGGGGACGAAATTCCGAAAAAGTCCTTGATTCCGCCGAGAATCGAATCGCCGAATCCCTGAATCTTGTCGATAATCCAGCCGGTCATATCGGAAATGCCGTTCCACAAACCCCGCACGAGGTCTACACCAATATCAAGCAGCTTGCCCGGTAGGTCTTTGAAATAGTTTACGATGCCGTTAAACAGGGAAGCTGCACCGGATTTGACAGTAGACCATCCATTTTTCAGCGCATTCCCAAGCCCGTTTATAGCGTCGGAGCCGAACGATTTCAGCTTTGACGGTAGGTCCTTGATAACATTCGTCACGGCTTCCAGCACGTTTTTTCCGGCGGTTTTCATGCTGCCGACCATCTTCACGATGCCGTCTTTCATGAACGTAATGGCTTTTTTGCCGAGGTTCAGCCAGTTAAACGCTTCCCACACGTCCACGATAGCCGTTATAATCTTCGGGATATTCTTTATCAGCGTCGGAATTGCTTTTATGATGCCCTTGATAATCTGCCCGATCAGCTCCACGCCTTTTTTCAGGATTTTCGGGAAATTATCGTTTATGGTATTCGCAAATTTGCTGATGATCTCCGGTGCTTTTTCGATGAGCGTCGGCAGCGCGTCAAGGATACCCTGCACGACGTTTCCGAGCAGTTCAAACCCGGTTTCGATCATGGTCGGGAAGTTATCGTATATCGTTTCCGCGAACGTCATAATCGCGTCAAGCGCATTCGATACGATTTCCGGCAGGTTGTCCCGGATACCTTCGCCGAGGTTGCGGACGATTTCCGCGCCCTTTTCCAGCACTTTCGGCAAGTTTTCCTGTAGACCGTTTACGAAATTCGTTATCATGTCCACGGCTCCGGCTGCAATGTCCGGAAGGCGCGACACGATGCCGTTTAATAGCTGGAATACCACTTCGCCACCAGCTGCCAGAATCGCCGGAAGGTTCGTCTGTATCGCCGTTACGAAATTCGTGATAATATCGGACGCAGTAGTCAGCATTTGCGGGATTGCAGACGCAAGCCCGGACAGTAGCGACGTGATAATGCTTGCACCTGTCGCAAGAATATTCGGCAGAGCGTTCGCGAACCCTTGCAGCAGGTTTTGTATCATTACTCCCGCTGCCGCGAGCAGTTGCGGCGCACTATCCGTAAAGTACTGTACGATTTGCTGCACGCCGGACGCAAGAGCCGGTGCAGCGGTAATAATGCCGCTAACCAGCGACGTAATGATAGACGCGCCGACCGTTAGAATAGTCGGAATCGCTTGCGTAAGTTTCCCGACAAGCTGTTGAATGATGCCGGAAACCGCAGTTCCGATTCCTTTCGCCGCTTCCGTCGAGCCATTCAAAACGCCCTTAAAGGATTCCCCAAGATCTTTTATGTTTGGCAGTAAGTCCGTAAGAATGGACGCGCCCATCATTTTCAGCGCGGACATAACGGGCATAGCAGAATTTCCTACTTCCGCAAGCGCGTTATTCATTTCTGCCGTCGCTTTGTTGGATTCAATGATATTCGCGTTCTGCTCTGCGTAGGTTTTGCCCAGCTCGCCATATACGCCATCCAGCGTATCCACAATAAGCTGCTGCCGCTGTGCTTCCGTGCTGCACGCCGCGAGTTGTTCGTTAAACGTATCTTCGTTCACGCCCGCCCAGTTCAGCGCGTCCGCGAGGTTGCCCGTCACCTGTGCCACGCGGCTTGTCTCGTTGATGGATTCCGCCAGACCGTCCAGCGGGATACTGTCGCCGTATTTCGCCCAGATGCCGGTCATGGAGTTTGTGACGCTTGCCAGATTTTCCTCCGACATACCGATAGCGGACAGGTTATTTACAGTCGTCACGGCTGCGGTCTCGTCGCCGAGAATGCCGTAAAAATCCGTAAATTGCTGCTTTGCGTCCTCCGTAGAACGTCCCGCGTCCATGGCGGCAGCGTTCAGCTTGTTCATGTTGCCTATCCACTCTTTGGACGTTTCGGCAGTTGCCAAAAATGCCGTAACGATACCGGCGGACGCTGTGGCAACGGCTTTCAGACCGTTTACAATCGTTTTCGCGCCGACCTTTGCAATCTCTACCGCCAGTTTCCCGGCAGATGCAGCGGCATTTTTCGCGCCGTCTGCAATGGACTTGATGGCAGAACCAGCTAAAGAACCCGCTTTCTTTGCGTCGTTCGCGATTCCGTCGAAACTGTCGCCGACTTTCTTTCCGGAATCTGCCGCGTCGTCGCTGTTCTTGTCCATCTGGTCAAGATCGCCGTTATACTTAGATATGGCGGACTGCGTTTTCTTTACTGCGGCTTCCTGCTTGTTTATCTTGATTGCAAGTTCTTCCGCGCCCTTCGAGTTCTCGCCCTGTGTCTCCACAACGCGGTCATACTCCGCGCGGAGCAGGGAAAGCGCGTTTTCCTGCGCGTCGAGGGTCTTGTCAAGCTGCGACAGCTTTGCGCGTAGACCTTCGGTATTGTTCGACCACTTGTCCATTCCGGCGGTCGCCGCGTCAAATTCGCTGTTTGCAAGTCTGATCGCGCGGGAAGCGTCGGAAAGTCCTTTTTTGAATTGTGTAACGTCTACTTCGAGACTGGTCGTTATCTTTTCGTTAGCTGCCATATATGCACCGCCTTAAAACCAGCTATCGTCCGCCTTGCGGTATATGATTCTCTCGCCGTCTGTATTATCCTGCGGATGATAGTCCGCTGTCCTCGTCCGCTTGTTATGCTCTATTTGATCACTTATCAGGTCAAGAACGTCCACGAGCGGATAGTCTAAAAGTCGTATGGGGTCAAGCCCCGGAAAGCTCGCACACATGGCGACTTTCACGTCGTACCAGCTTTGCGCAAGCGTCAGTTTTTCGCCGCCGCTTGCTTCTTCAAGTTTGGGTCGACGTTTACCCCCAGCTCTGCGATTTTGGCAAGAACGAAATTGATAATCTCTTTCGCCACCTCGCCGAGTTCCACCACGTCCACGGTTTCGAGGTCTGCGTCTGTCAGCCCGAACGTGGCTTTAACGATTTTTGTAATCTGTTCTTCGCTGTCCATGATCGCGCCGATGATTTGATTCTCGTTCGTGTAGTCGATTTTCGACATGACGTTAATGACATACTGCCCAACGCGGAACGGCACTTTCAGCCGGTCAGCTTCGCGCGTCTCGCGGATTTCCGTAAAGGAATCGTCCTGATAAATTGTGATTCTCATTTGCTGCACCTCTTTTTTTTATAAAAATCATCACGGGCAGAGCGGAAAGCCCCGCCCGTGTGCGTTCATGGCGTTAGGAACCCTGCGAGTTCGTCGTACCGACTGTATCCGGGGTCTGGACTGTTTCAAAGAATTTCGTTTCCCCGGCGGTGTATTTGCTTGCCTTGACGACTACCGCTTTTGCGGTCTTATTGCCGTTTTTGGTAAACTTCGTCATCGTGTTCACACCCGTATAGACAAGCGTGGAGCCGTTGGAGTCCGTGCCGTCGTCCTTCGTCTTATGCTCCGCTTCCGGATACGAGAACGTACCTTTCAGCCGCCATACATAGCGTTCCTCGCCGTCCGTGTCCTCCGTGATATAGCCGAGCGCGAAATACTTTGTCGTCGGTTCACCCTCGACGTACATTCCGAGCGTATCGTCGTAGTACTCGCCCATCAGCTTCGCCTGAATATGTTCCTGAATCGCGGAACCCTCTATGTTTACCTCGTCGCCGCCTGTCGCCTGAATGACAATCGCGGGAACGTTGTCGTAGTACTTTTTGGCACTGGACGTTTCCGTAGCCTTTGTCAGCGTAGCAACGCCGCAGACACGGAACGGCGTGTCATACGTGATTGCTTCTTCAGTTTCGGACTTGATTTCTGCCGCGACAAGTCCGCGAACGCCGCGCCAGTCAATCGTTTTGTAAGTTTCACCTGTTGCCATGTGTATACTCCTTCTCGTTTATTCGATTTCCAGAAACGCGGCGGTAAAGCCGCGCCCTGAATATCTCTTGTCGTCGCTACCGATGGCGTGTCCCTTGCCGTTTATAACCCAGCCGCTTTGTTTCAGCGCGAGCCGCGCCGCGTCCAGCGTGGTATACACGTCGTCCGGATTTGTGGAATAGAAATTCACGTCCACCAGCCACGCGTAGCCATATGAATTGTTATCGTAGTGTTTATGGTCGTCGCTTGATTCGTTCCAGAACGTAAAGAACCGCTCTGCCGGGTATGGCGCGTCGTCTGCAAGGCTGCCCTGTTCGATTACGGTTCCGCAAATACCGGAAAGAATCGTTATGAGATCGTCAAGAACCATTATCCGCCCAACCTTTCCAGTACTTTTTCTATCGCTTCTTCCATTGCCTTTCGCACCCTGCGTCTGGTGTTTTCGCCGTAGACGGCTTCCCGCAGCCCTTGCGCCGGTTGCATTTTCGGCGTGCCGTACATAAGGAAAATACTTGTCAGCCCGCTTTTGTCCATATCAAAGCCAAGATGAAGGGACGCTATATTTCCCTCCCATTCGACCGCCGTCGTGGTGTCAATGCTTTTCGCGGTATCTCCATGACTGTATTTACCGCCAGCAGGCAAATTTCCCGGCTGCACTGCGCTGCGAATATCTTTGTTGACTTCCATTTTCGCAGTAATCATAGCGGCTTGTGTCGCTCGTTCTATTGCAGCGTGTCCTCCGGCTTCTTCCAGCCTTTCGGCGTATTTTTCCAATACAGACGCGTCGAACCCGTTCTTCTTCTTTTTCGCCATGTCACGCGCCGCCCCCTACCCGGTGAACCTTCATCTTGCAGAATTGATTCCGCATTTCGATATTCTCCGGTTCTCCGACGACTTCGTATAGCTTTTCCGGATGGTCTGCAAGTGCCACGCGCCCGTCTGCGGCAAATTCCGGACGGTACCATGTTTCTATGCTCGCCGTGTCCTCGACGCTATACGCGCCGTTTATGACGCGCTCCGTGCCGCCGTATGTAGCGAACGAGCCGAAAAACAGAATCCCCTCCGACGCATAGGTTTTCACGAGTACGCCGTGCTTCCGTTCGGTGCTTTCCACTGGGAAATACAGTAGCGGGGTCGTGAATGGTTTTGTTGGCTTGTACACGTCAATTCCCCCCGTTTCCGTCGATCAGATAGTTCCCCGCGCCGTCCATCAGCCTGTCGCCGTTATCCGTCAGATATACAACGCCGGACTGTTCCGACGGCGTATAAATAAGCTGGATAATGCGCTGGTAGAAGTAAGGACTAAGGGAACCGCCGCCGGTTCCGTAATTCCAGAGGTCGGAAACGCCGCGTGCTATCGCGCCGATTGCCTTTTCGGATACGAGGACGGCGGCGGGAACCCCGGCGGATGCCATATACCCGGAAACTTCTTCGATATGACGCAGCAGCGTTTTATCCTGATAGTTCCCAGTTATGCCTATGGTGTCCTTTACTTCTTCGAGTAATTGTGATTTTGTCATTGCCATATGAGTTCCCGCCTGTCCTTATGGTTTACGAACCTGTGTTTGCTTTCTTTTTGGTCAGCGTCACAAGAGAGCTGTTATCCGTAGACTTACCGTCGACGGACATTACCGCCTTTGTGCGCATATCTTCGGTATCCCAGTCCTGCTTCCGCTGAATACCGAGGTCGTAAATGGTATTGAGAATGTAGTCGCTGAAATTGTAGATGAACGCGAATTTCGTGTCGGCAGTCACGCTGTCGGCGTAGCTGGATACGTTGCTGGAGAGAACGACTTCACGACCGAGCAGAATATATTCCGGCTTGCCGCTGATACCGTAGTTCACGCGTCCGATCGGCTGTCCGCTTTCGTCGGTGATTGCCTGGAAAGCGTAGAACGTCTTTTTCGACATACACCATTTCGCGCCCTGTTCGTATTCTTCCGGGATTGCCGCTTCCGCGTCGCAGAGAAGTTTGTACGTGAGCTTTCCGGTGGCTGCTACGTCGATATTCGCTTCCGGAGTTTCCGCAAGAATGCCCTTCGGTTCGCCGGTGCCGGAGCCGGTAATCACTGCGGTTTCGATAGCCTTTACCATGGCGTTTGCGACGTTCTCGACGATCTTCGCTTCAAACGCGGGAAGTGCCATAGTCGATACTTCGAGAGAAACGGAAACCTCGCAGCGCAGTTTGAAGTATGTAAACGTGATGGAGCCGGTTGTCTTTTTCTGCTTGTCGGAAGTCTTGCCCTCGCCGGAGCTGCTTGTCGCCTTGCCGACCCACGTTGCGACCGGCTTTGTGGAAGAAGTAGGAATTTCCACACCGGCGGCGTAGCTGGTTTTGGTGATGAGTGCAAGGATGGTGCCGACGGTCTCCATGCGCTCGACGATACGGTTCACAAGTTCGGTCGGAATCACGCTGCCCGCGTCGGTCGTCGTGGTGTTCTGGTCTGCGCGGAGTTCTGCCGGAATCGGTACACCGCGCATTACGTAGTTCATGAACGCGGAACGGTATTCCGGGGTGTTCGTCGGGTCGCTGTCCTGCGGCTGTCTCTGCGTCTGGAAGCTGCCGCGCTGCTGGAAGTCGTGCATAGGATTCAGCCCGCGACCTTCGCCGTTGCCACCTTCGCCGCCTTCGCCCTCGCCGTTGCCACCTTCGCCGTTGCCTTCGTCGTCGAGCGCGTCGAGCTGTTCTTTTGCTTCCGCGAGTTCGTCGAGGATTGCCTGGAGGGTGTCGCCGAGACTGCGCACCTCGTCCGCCGTCGCTGCCGTCTTAATCATATTTCGGAGTTCGGCGGCGCGTTCTTCTTTCTTCTTGATGAGCTTCTTAAGATAGTCTCTCATGTTGCATACTCCTTTTCTGTTATACGTTGTATAAATATTTTGCCTTTAACTTTTCCAGTTCCAGCGCGGAGGTGTCCACACTCCCACGTTGTTCCCGTGCGCTATCCAGCGCAGCGCGGGCATTGTCCAATGCCGTTTTGCAGCGTGTGCCGATCTCTGTCTGTTCATAGGCGGGGAACGTTACGGCGGAAACTTCGACCACCGTCCCGATTTCCTTTATTCTTCGTGTTGGATGATCGCTTTCGAGGTCGTCCCATTCGTCGCGCTTTACGGAGAACATAAACGACATGCCGCTGATGTCTCCGCGTTCCACGGCACTGTATAACGCACGTGCGTCCGCATTGTTTTCCGTGTCCAGCGTTACGCTGATTTCCATACCGTCACGGTCAACGTAGAGCTGCATTGTGCTGTTCTTGTTATTCCGGCGGCTGCGTGCCAGCGGAACCTTGCTGATGTCATGGTTTACGAGAAACCGCACGTCCCGCAGGTCGGTCTTGTCCAGTGCGCCGCGCTCTATGATTTCATCGAAAAAGCCGAGGTCGGTTTTCTGCTCATAGACAATCGGGCGACCGACGATCACGTTTTTCCCGTTGTCGCCTTTCTCCGCTCGCGCTTCAAAAGTGTACGACCTCTTTTCAAGGTCACTGCTCGTTCCCATTCTCTGTCCCTCCGTTTTCCTGTCCTGTCTGGTATGTATTCGCCTTTTCCGAATCAATCCAGTTCAGCGACATATACCGCTTGCCCTCCAGCTCTTTTAGCGGGCGCATACCGAAAGCGGCGCGTTTTTCGTTCTCGTAGAGTGCGCCGGTATTTGCAAGTAGCGTCACCATTTGAATCGTCTGGTCTATGGACATGAAAATCAATTCTTTCGGATAGAATTTGATTGCGTGTCCGTAGCTCCGTTCGCCCGGTGTGAATAGTACTCTCGTAAACTCTTGCGATAGCTGAATCGCCAGCGGTTCTATGGTTTTCTGGTAGAATGCTTCATACGTCGCCTTGTCGAAATCCCCGGCGAGAATGTCAAGCGGTACGCCGAATGTCCGGAGAATTTTCTCGTCGATGAATTTCAGCGTGTCCGCGTCCACCAGCTTTATTTCGCGCTTGATGGGTATATATTCTCCGCGCATATCCATTGCCAGAATGCCGCTTTGACTTTTCTGGAGTTTCGCTTCAAACTCCGCGAGCGCAGATTCCGATTCCGCCTTTCCCATGACGGAGCCGTATTTGATTACGCCGTTCACCGCCTGACTGGTCTGCATGGCTTTGCTGATTCCGCCGAGCATGTCATGATTGATGCCCAGCGTTTTCAGTAGCGACCGGTCGTCCGGCAGTCCGTCCACGCCGCCGCCCATGTATTCGTTCGCGCCATAATCCCGGCGCAGGTGGATTACATCCGAATATGGCAGCGTCATTTCCGTTTTGTCTTTGTCCGTGAATTTCAGCGATACGAAAAGCTCGCCGGTGTTCGCGTCCTCCATCCAGTCCACTTGTGCAGGGTCTACGGGATATAGTCCCGTGTAGGTCTTTCGCCCCACGCTGTCCGTCCGATACGTCGGGATAATCCACGCATTGCATTTCTGGAAATATCCGTACATGGTCTTTCCGAGAAAATCCGCCGTCGTCATGTAATGGTTTGGACTATTCAAAACCCGCTGCAAGCTGTCGCCGCCGTCTACCGGTGCAATGTCCGTTCCGGTATGGATAACGTGCGTCGGCAGCAGTTTCCGGATTTCGTCCGTTACGCATTTCGTGGCTTGCACCACCACGTCGCTTGCGTATATATCGCGCCCAAACTGCGAGAATATCGGGGTTCTGCCACTGGGAGAATCCGCATAGATACGCTGTGTTTTCCGCGAAAAAGATTCCCGCAGATTCCTAAACCATCCCACCGTTTCAGCCCCCTTTCTGCATGTTTGTCATTTGCGCGTACTCTGTTCTGTTTCGTCTGTACATTTCTTGTAAAATAATCAGCGTGACGGTGCCGTCGATTTTTCCTTTCGGCTGCTGTTTTACGCATAGGCTTTTGCCGTATTTGTCCGTCTGTATCCCGGCATTTCCGAAGCACCATCTATCGACGGGATTTCCATTGTAATTGATGAGCTGGTGCCGAAGGTCTGCTTCCGTGAGTTTCAGCGCATTGTCAAGGCTTGCGGCATTCTGCGGTATCAATACCAAGTCCCGCATATCGTCGTCACCTTCCGCGCTCCATCCTAAGTCCCGCATACGTTTCAGCCAGTCTTTGGAAAACCGCTGGTCGTAGCCGCACCGCCATAGCCGAATGTCGTGTTCGGTATACAGACTGTAAAACCAGTCCGCGACGAGCGACAGATCGTTGTCGTTCCCCGGCGTAACGGTGATATAGCCGTCCTTTACCCACTGTTCGTATTTTGCCCCGGCTTCGTGGTCGTCCGCGTCCGGCAGCAGCTTTGATTCCGGGATGAAATACTGCGTATATACGTATTTCGTCGGGTCGTCCGGTTTCATCATCAGGATTTTTGCGCAGCATAGGTCTGTCGTTTCCGATAAGTCCACCGCTCCAATACAGTAATGCCCCCGGAAATCCTCCAAGTTGTACACCGCATCATAGGTATACATATCCGTCGACAGCCACGCCGCCACGCCGTTTTGCTTGACGTTGAAATCCTTTGCGAAAACATAGATTTTGTCCGCCGTGGAAGAACGCGCAAGCTCGACCTGCTGCTCCAGATACGCCCACTTCTTGATACCGTATGCAAGCGTCGGATTTGCCTTTTCCCATAGCCTGTTTTCCCGATTCCCGAGCCAGATTTCCTGTTCGGAATCCATCGTATATAGCCACGGCAGCATACGTTCCGCCACGATTCCGGTTTTCTCGCCATTCAGCACGGCGCGGAATGCGGCGGTCTCGTCGTCCAGGTATCCACCGTCTACGAATCCCTCCGTCGTGATTTCAAAACTTTTCGGATTGTCTTTGACGGACTGCGACTGTTCTATCGGCTTTGCAATGGCGTTCGTCTGCATCTCGTGGATTTCGTCCAAGATCGCCCAGTCGATATTGAACCCCTCGCGGTTCTGCGTTTTCATGGACAGCTTGAAAAGTTTCGTGTTCGTCAATGTGTTCCGGATGTCGGTCTGTGTGCGCTTGCTGTCCCGGTCGTGCGGGTCGATCATCTGCCGCATGGTGTCGATGGCGGTATAGATGATATTGCTCTGCCGGTCATCGTTCGACGCGCACACAAGGTCTGCACCATCGTTCCCGCAGATAAATTCCGCAAGCCCCAAGCCGCTGCACGTTTCGGATTTCGTGTTCTTCCGCGCTACCAGCAGCAGGATTTTTTGGAATCTATCTATCCAGAATCCGCGTTCCCGGCTTTGCTCCGCCATCTTGAAACTGTACACAGTCTCTATGAACGCCTTTTGCCAGAGCATCAGCGTCATAGGCTTTCCATAAAACGGTGATTTTGTCAAGCGGACACAGTTTTCCATGAAATCCATGCGCAGCAGTGCCGCATCCCGGTTGTATATGTACCGGTCATTCGCGAGATCGTCCGCAAGGTTCCGCAGCTCCAGCCATAACTCTTGTCCTATGATAAATTCCCCGGCTTCGCACCGTTCTTTGTACTCCAGCAGGTACGAGTTATCCGGTGTCCAGACGGTACGCTCATCAATAAGCATTCGCGCCGAGCCGGGATTTTGCCCAAGCGCGGAGCGGACTGTCGTCGTCCTGATCTTCCGTGCCGGTCAATCGTCCGAGAATCTTCGCGATATTGGTGTACTGCTGGAGCAGTTCTTTGTATTGCTTGTGCGCCGGGGTCGCCTTTTGGAGAGACGGGTCGTCCGGATGGACTTTTATCTGCGGCAGTTTCAAAAGCTCGTCCATGCGCTGCTCCAGATGGACGTACTCGCCGACGAGCTTTCCGAAAATAATCCGGTCGTCGTCGGTTTTGCAAACCGCTTTCATGATTTCGTCATATCTTTCCATTTCTTCCCCTTTCTCCCGATTTTCGCCCGGCGTAGGTTTTCCGGAAATCTCATTTTTCATTTTTCACGCC
>ERZ1034865.320-NODE-320-length-32211-cov-7.213459_pt1 | contig 32211 bp, 26 predicted proteins | sample MGYA00520632_ERZ1034865 | MGnify/ENA primary metagenome ERZ1034865 (study PRJEB33766, sample SAMN09781738) | gut metagenome | biome: gut microbiome | host: Homo sapiens | place: Madagascar | study: EMG produced TPA metagenomics assembly of the PRJNA485056 data set...
AATCTAAAAATCCGTGCCACCACCTACAGGCGGCAGTTCATAAGTTAAACTCCGGTTAGTCCTCTTTTGGCATTTTAATTGCAATATGCACATCATCCAACTGTTTCTGTTCAACAGTTGCTGGTGCGCCCATCATGATATCCATTGCATTTTTGTTCATCGGGAATGGAATGATCTCACGGATACTTTCCTCTCCACAAATGAGCATGATCATACGGTCTACACCCGGAGCAATACCGGCATGTGGTGGTGCTCCATAACAGAATGCATTGTACATGGCAGGGAATTTTGCTTTCACATCATCCTCGCCAAGTCCCACTAACTCAAAAGCTTTGATCATGATCTCAGGATCATGGTTACGAACTGCACCGGAGGACAGCTCAACACCGTTACATACAAGGTCATACTGGTATGCCAGGATATCTAATGGATCCTGATTATTTAATGCGTCCATTCCGCCCTGTGGCATAGAGAATGGATTATGACAGAACTCTAATTCACCGGATTCCTCACCGATCTCATACATTGGGAAATCAACGATCCAGCAGAACTCGTAGCAGTCTTTCTTCATATGCTTGTCGCTTGCTGCACCGAGAAGCTTGCGGAGAACACCTGCTGTTTTCTGTGCGGCTAATTTTTTGCCTGCTGTCAGACCAACAAAATCACCCGGTTTTAATCCAAGAGCTGCAATCACGGCTTCTTTTCTGTCCTGTAAGAACTTTGCGATTCCTCCGACAAGTTCTCCATTTTCATCTAATTTGAACCAGAATGCTTTGTTTGCAGTCTGAACTTCTACTTCTGCGCAGATTCCATCGATCACTTTTCTGGTCGCAGTAAATCCGTCAACTACGATTGCTTTTACAGTCTGTCCCTCAAATGGTCCGAATCCGCAGTCTGCCATAACTTCTGTTGCATCCTGTAATACAAGGTCAATACGAAGATCCGGCTTATCACTTCCATACTTATCCATAGACTCCAGATATGGAATACGGACAAATGGTGCTTTGGATGCTGTCTTGTATACACCATATTTTTCAAATACAGGTGGCAATACTTCTTCTACAACTGAGAATACGTCCTCCTGGGAAGCAAATGCCATCTCCATATCCAGCTGATAAAACTCTCCCGGAGAACGGTCTGCTCTTGCATCCTCATCACGGAAGCATGGTGCGATCTGGAAATAACGGTCAAACCCGGATGCCATTAAAATCTGTTTGAACTGCTGTGGTGCCTGTGGCAGTGCATAGAATTTTCCCGGATGATTTCTTGCAGGAACAAGGTAATCTCTTGCTCCTTCCGGGGAAGAACAGGTAAGGATCGGTGTTGTGATCTCCATGAAGTTTAAGGAGTTCATCTTCTGACGAAGTTCGGCAACGATCTTACTTCTCAATACAATGTTTCCTTTGACAGCAGGGTTACGAAGATCAAGATAACGGTATTTTAATCTTGTGTTCTCATCTGCATCTTTGGACTGGTTGATTTCAAATGGAAGTGCATTGTAAATACATTTTCCCAAAATTTCGATCTTCTCCGGAACAACTTCGATCTCACCGGTCGCAAGGTCTTTGTTCTTGCTGGAACGCTCTCTTACCACACCTGTCACAGAGATCGTAGACTCCTTATTCACACTGTCGATCACCTGCATCATCTCTTCGGTCTCGATCACAACCTGAGTTGTACCATAGAAATCACGAAGAATCAGGAATCCAAGATTTTTACTTACTTTACGGATGTTCTCATACCATCCAACGATTGTTACGTTTTTACCTGCATCGGAAAGACGTAACTCGTTACAATTATGAGTTCTTGACTGAATCATTTTCTTAACTCCTTGTTTTTTATTCCTTACAGCAATCGGGACGTTAAATAGCCTTTGTATCATTCAGGCTGTCCAGACTGCCTGTCTTTATAGGTTTTATCATTGCAGCAGATCCTGCTTTGACACTTTTTTAATCTTACACCATGAAGTGCTATTTTTCAACGTTTTTTCTCGCAATAGAAAGAAAAACGCCATAGTTTTTGCTATAGCGTTTCCATTCTGAATTATCTAGTTATTAAAAAATTCCACAATATCCTTATAGCCTTCCGCTGCAAGTTTTTCCTTCTGGAACTTCTTGTTCTTGTTCATGCGGACAACTAATACCTGTTTGCCAGCCTGACGCTCCTCCTGCGCTTTTGCGATCACATCGACGAGCTTGTCTGCCGGATAGCCTTTCTCGATGAGATATGCAACTTTCGGACGCTGCATCGGAACTGTAAATCCGCTCTCCATCAATAAGAGTACAATACGTTCAAAACCAATGGAAAATCCACATGCCGGTACATCCTGTCCTGTGAATTTGCCAACCATCTTATCGTAACGTCCACCGCCGCCGCAGGCTGCGCCAAGCTCCGGCATCGCGATCTCAAAAATCGTTCCGGTATAGTAGCTCATGCCGCGAACGAGAGTCGGATCAAAGACCAGTTTGAAATCTGCCTGTTTTGCAGCGTTGACACTGTTAATGATCTCTAATAAGTTTTTCTCAACGTCTTCCTCTAAAAAGCCTTCCAGAGTCTTTGCGATATAACAGATTCCATCGATTCCGTTTCCTGCTTCCTCCACTCCCCTGAAAAGTCCGAGATACTTGTCGATGGATTCTTTTGCATAACCTTCCTTTGCAAGTTCTTCTGCAACACCATCAAGACCGATCTTGTCCATTTTATCAAGAATAATGAATACGGTATCGTAATCTTCCTCTGCAAAACCACTGTAGGCAGCCATTGCTTTCAAAATACGTCTCTCATTGATACGGATCTCAAAATTTTTAAATCCTAATTTTCCGATCGTTGTAGTCGTTGCAAGGATCAGTTCTATCTCTGCGAGATTACTCGGTTCTCCGATAATATCGATGTCACACTGCATAAACTGACGATAACGTCCACGCTGTGGTCGGTCTGCACGCCATACATTTCCCATCTGTAACGCTTTAAATGGAGATGGGAGATCATTGGCATTGTTCGAATAATAACGGACCAATGGAACCGTCAGATCATAACGCATTCCAAAATCCACTAAATCTGCTTCATCCTTTGCCTCTGCGATCTTTAGCTTCTCGCCACGCTTCATTACTTTAAAAATTAACTTCTCGTTCTCACCACCCTGCTTGCTGCTTAAATTTGCAATGTTTTCCATACAAGGGGTCTCAATCTGTGTAAAACCGAAATTCCGGTATGTCTCTTTGATCACCTGCTGCACATAATCACGAATCTGCATTTCCTCTGGTAAAATATCTTTCATGCCGTTTACCGGCTTCTTGCTCAACGCCATTGGTTTTCCTCCATTTTCATCTATCTCAGACAGCCAGACCTGTGTCTGGCGTTGCTTATCCTTGTCTATTATACGGTTTGATATAACTCATGTCAAAGTATTTTGTATAAATCGGTACGCTTCATAGTAGATACTATATCTTCCGGTAGAAGTCAGATTATCCAGAGTCTCCTTTAATCTTTTGCTATCAGAAATAATGCGGACGATCTGAGGATTGTATCTGGTTCCCGCATCTTCCTCCAGTTCTTCTAACAGTTTGTAAAAATTCTTTCCTGTTGCATAATTCCTTCCAAGAAGATCTGTTGCAGCATCCGTACAATCTGCAATTGTGATCAGATCGATCAGTATCCGTTTTGAGGAAGCCGTGTTATCGAAATCTGCCGGGTATCCTCCTTTTCCATCATAAGTTTTATGATGTCCGAGTATCACATCTATATATGGTTCAAACACCTCATCCCCATGCAATAATGCCGCACCTCTCTCAGAGTGTTCCCGAAGCAGTGCAAACTCACGGTCAGTCAACGGTCTTGTCTGCTGATTGATCACATCAACAATCTGTGTTTTTCCTATATCATGAAGCATTGCACAATTACATACGTAGTCCAATATTTTATCTCTGTTCTGCAGCACTTCCCCGATGGTTTCATACCCACATGACTGCATAAAAAGTTCCGGACACTTCCATAGCATTTCTTCCGCAATTTCGGATGCGATTCTTGCGACCATCCGACTGTGTATATAAGTCAACGGCTGTCTGGCAATCACCATTTTGTTTAAAAAATCAAGCTTTGTCTCATACTCCGTCAGTACATAGCGCGCATTCTCGTACCATCTGATACTGATCTCGTTTACAGTAGATGTAGCAAAATGATATGGGATCGCATTCAGAAAACGTATGGTGTCCGGAAGAAATTTTTCCACATAACGATTGCGTTCCTCTGTTGTGAATTCTTCGGACTGAAGATAAAACAGTGTTTCATTTGCAAGTCCATAGATATCTAAAATACGGCGCTCTGTCTTCTCATAGTCCTTATCTGAAAAATCCGGAACAGGCATATGTTTTAACTGCGCAATGTATTCTTCTACGACCTGTTTTCCGGTTTTCTTTTTGTCGTAAACCAGATCTTTATTTGTCACAAGCTGCACGAAACCGCCCGGCCGCATGCTTTCATCATCATCTGCCTTCGTGCGGACAATTTCTCTTGTTTTTTCAAAAAATTTTCCAATCTGCTTATCGTCACATTCCAGAATAAATTCTTCCCCTGCAAGCAGATTCTCATCCAGCTTCCACATAAGCTGCTGAAAATCCCTCTCATTTCCATCCAGAGCCTGCACGTCTTCCCCGCTCCACAATGCCTTTGCCTCATCATATAACTCAAGCATGCCTGTGCGCAGTGTCGAAGAATAACTTGATAGCGGTGAAACAAGATTACAAAAAGCTGTAAAGAAAAATCTCCGGTACATACGATTTTCAATCTCACAATAATGACCGCACAGGCTCACCACATTCAAAAAATACTCTGCTGCCTCGGAATTCCGTTCCTTATTATTGGTATAGTTTCTCTCATAATCTATGAGTTCAAATGCGATCATGGAATTTAATGCTACTATTTTTCCATAATCCCGTTTTTCATCATAAAATTTCAACAATGAAACACCTATCATCTCAAAGATACAGGCATCATCATATGCCTTATGATATAAATCCATAAGGCTGTCAAACATCTGCGCTGCGCTTCTTTCCTCCAGCTTTCGTTCCATCCGATCATGTATTTTCCGTATAATATCTGCGTTTTCTGCGTAAATGCGACGTAATTTTTTTGAACGCTCCCCGAGGAACTGAGTCCAGGCAATCATATCATATTGTCCTGAGATCTTATCTTCAAGCTCTCTCCATTGATCAATATTCTTTTTGTACCGATCCACCAGCCCTGTTATTTCCATAATTTTTCCCCATTTGCTTATTATCCCAAAATCATGTTTTCCCCTTATATTACAGCCTCAACACTTAGTATTTCTGCCGTTTACGCACATTATAGCATTTTTGTCAAAAAAACTCTAGAAAAAAAGAGCGGTACGCTGTGGTATCGCTCTTTCATCATTCTTTTCGGTTTTATAAACTTACTGCTTTTCAACAGAAATAACAGTTCCATTAAATGGATCAACCTCTGAGATTTCACCCGTATATGTAACTTTTACAGTATCTCCGCCAGCTACATTTTCCAATCCTTCCGGTGCTGTCTCAAAACTGAATTCATATGCTGCGCCAGACTCATCTGTGATAACAAACATGAAATCTTTGATCTCATCAATTGTTCCTGTGATCGTCTTTTCCTCTCCCTGATCTGCTGTGTTCTGTACATCTGCTGTCTGCTCCGTACTCTCTGCTGTCTGCTCTGTACTCTCTGCTGCCTGTGATTCAGAAACCGCCGGTGCAGAAGTCTCTCCTGCATTGTCAGTCTTAGCGCCACATCCTGCTGCAAGTGATAATGTTAATAAACCTGTCAATAATAACGCATATCTTTTTTTCATAATAATCGATATCTCCTTTTCATCTCTGCTGGCTTTTCCTTTGTTGTCTACCAGATTTTTCTTTTTAACAGGTATCACTATAGCACATAATTTTAAAGTATTCTTTAAGATTTATGGAAGAATGTCTTTTTCATTTTTTAATTTATCATAAATGTTTTTCTAATCTCAGCTTTTGCAGGCATTTCAATCCTTTCATCTGTCTCCAAGATATCAAGTATACGATTCTACCGTCCACATAAACTCTCTTGGTGACATTTCCGGCTCCGCACGTCACGTCCTGTATGCATTTGTATATTCAGTTATCAAGGAATGTAGTATTCTCCTCTCTACTGTTTCTCCGCTTCCCATTCTAAAAAAGGAACCGGAAATATCCTTGTAAATATATTAATACACAGCCTATATTACTGTTATATTTGTGTTGTTCTTTAATCTTAATATGTATCAATGCTTTTAGCATTTCCATAATCCATGCAGGTTACAATATGCATATACTTCTTCTACCTGTTCACCATCGCAAAGACAAAAATCTGCTACCGGCTCCTGCCCTGGATTTAACTGTTTTCTGTATATTCCCTGGTTTGTATTTAATGTAATCCACTCAATGAAATGCTCTTCAAGCATTGGATGTTTTGTCTCTCCGACCACGACATGAACATGACTGCCTTCCACTGTATATACAGGTACGTGCTTCTCAACAGCAGCATCTGTCACTCCGGCTTTTAATTCCTGCATAGGTTCTCCGCAATTACGGCATTCCCATACCTTAACTTATACATTGCTTTCCTATCCATGCTGTTTCTCCTTTACCTTCTCCCTGCATTTCGGGCAAATGCCTTTAAATGAAATATCATAATCCAAAAACTCAATTCCATGAGTGTTATGAATTCTTTCCAGCAAATCCGGTATTTGATCCATATCCACATCAAAAATTTCACCGCACTTTATGCATCTTACATGGTAATGATTTTTCAATGTAAAATCAAATCGGTTCGGTCCATCCGGAACTTCAACCTTTCTTAATGCACCTTCCTCTACCAATATATCAAGATTTCTATATACAGTTCCTTTTCCGATTGTAGGATATACTTCTTTTACAAATTCATACACTTCATTTGCCGTAACGTGTCTTCTCATTTCGTATACAGCATTTCTTACAAGATCTTTTTGAATGGTATTTCTCCTACTTGTCATTCGTCCCCCTTATTAGGATTGTTTCTAAATTAAGATTGTTTACCTCTATTATCAATGAAAATAGTAATAATTCTCATTATTATAAAAGATGCCAAAGCAAGCATCTTTTATCTGAATCACTATTTTATTTTACGTTCAAATACATATTCTGAATCTGAAGATAAATCAGACCTAAACGAATATCCGAGTCTGTCAAATTTCTGAATCTCCACCGGATTTTCAATATTATTTTCTGCTATGAATCTAACCATTTCACCACGAGCCATCTTTGCATAGGTACCTTTTGTTACCAATTTATCTCCGGATAACTCACAAAATACAATCGTAATATATCTGTCCTGTGGTGTCAGATACTTTTCTATACATTTTGAGTATTCTTTTGATGCAAGATTAATGATAATCCTACTGTCATCGATTACTGAGCGGTATAACAATTCTCCCCAGTACTCATACAGATTTTTTGCATCTCCAATTCCAACCTTTGCCTGCATTTCAAGACGATAAGGAGTCACACCATCCATTGGTTTTAAAATGCCATAAAACGCAGACAAGATTCTTAAATGATTTTGCAAATACTCAAACTGCTGGATTTCAAACACAGATGGTGCCATATATTGAAATGCAATCCCTTCATATGCTAAAACAGCCGGAGTAAGCCTGTTATAAAGATCCATATTTTCCAATCTGTTAAAGTTCTGCTCTGCAATCTTGTCATTACATTTCCAGATAGCTTTCAGTTCTTCTTTTGATTTGCTTTTCATCCAGTTTAATACTTCTGCTGTCTTATCAATATAGACAGGCAATTCAACCGGTGCTATGTTATCAGTATCTGCAATCATCTTCTTTGCAGGTGATAATATAATCTTCATCACTCTAATTCCTTAAGCATCTTTTCAGGATCATCTGCTGCTTTGACTTTATCATTGGCTTTGATGATAATTCCCTGCTCATCGATAAGATATGTAGTTCTCACTACGCCCATAGATACTTTTCCATAGTTTTTCTTTTCTTTCCAGACATCATATGCTTCAATAACTTTACGCTCTGGATCTGCTAATAGCGTAAATGCCAGTCCATATTTTTCTTCAAATCTCTTGTGAGAGGCTACAGAATCCTTACTGACTCCAAGGATCACTGCACCTTTCTCGGTAAATTGAGGATAACGCTCTGAAAAACCACATGCCTGTTTTGTACAGCCTGCCGTGTTATCCTTTGGATAAAAATATAAAATTACTTTTTTACCTAAATAATCACTTAATTTATGCACTTCTCCGTTCTGATCCGGCAATTCAAAATCCGGTGCTTTGGTTCCTACTTCTAACATATTTTATTCCTCCACTTCTTTCAATTCCATCTGTTTTCTTGTCCTCTTATTGCCAGAAATCATTTTATGACCAGAATAGACTGCCATAATCAAGCATATCAGAGAGCCAGACGCAAAGTATTTGTGTGCTGCTTTTAACCCTTTATATCCTGTATAAAAAGTTCCAATCATAGTAATTAACGCTCCCATTGACCAATACTTATGTGCTTTCATTTTATACCTCCAAATTGATTAAACTTTTTCCAAAATAAATATATCTGAATCATTAACAATATTATACATTCCATCCATCACTTTCGACAAGCAGAGAAAGATACTGATCTTTGGACCATCCCTGCTGAAATCTATAAGGGCATCATGAATGAATCTGGTCCCGTCGCAAACTATACCAATGAGTTAATGGCTACCCGTTTTTCTGTAACATTCATACTATGCTAATGAAAACAATCTCTCATTTTACGTGAAATATCTGCATCCACAAACCTTTTTCTGCCATTTCATCAAGTATATCACATGTTTTTTCATGCGACATTCCTTTCTTATATGGACGTTCTTCCGTAAGCGCCTGATAAATATCAACACATGACATAATTCGTTCTTGTTCATTTAATTCATCTGCAGTTTTTCCAAATGGATACCCTTTCCCATTTAGTTTTTCATGATGTAATGCAGCCCAATCCCGTATATCTTCAAAACCATCTACTTGTGACAATATAAGATATGTGTAGCCCACATGGTTTTTCATTTTATCAAATTCTTCATCCGTAAGTTTATCCGGTTTTTCTAATATTTCATTACCGACCGCCATTTTTCCGATATCATGCAATGCTCCCGCCAGATACATTTTTTCGATATCTGAAACATCATATCCAATATACTTTGCAAACTGCGCAGCCTTTTCTGCAACACCAATAGAGTGTCTGCTTGTAAAGGGAGATTTATAATCAACAATATCCGCAAAGAAATCTGCAATATTTTTACAAGTATTCCAATCAAACATCTGTTTTTTTCTTGAAACGATCTCCCATAACTTTGACTCAAAAGATCCATCCTCTAACGAAACAAATGTTTCTTTTGATATCATTTCAAAAAAGGCTTCTACACACTCATCATCAAATAATAATCCTTTTTGTTTTACAAGAAATTCACAACATTTATCCCATTTTTCCTGTCTAAATTTTATGTTGTTAGCAATCGCATCTATTACATCCGCAAGATGAATAATCCTTGCAAATAAAGGAACCTCCTGCCAAACCAACGATATCTATGCTTAACTGTTTTTCATCCATAAATCTCTTTCATAAACTCCTATATATGACATCATTCCTGTGGAATCTGTCCATCAACATACAAAATATGATTTACTAACCATTCCGTAAGGTATGTCAAAATCTTCATAATCTGCCATATGCTTCATCCGCATATGTAAACAACTGTTTATGTTGTTCATCAATCATTTTTATTCCAATGTAATACTCTGGTTTCATCTCAAACAAATCTTACCCCTTTTCTTCTATTTTTTAGTTGTTTCTATCCAGCTCATTATTAGGAACAATTCTTAATATCAATTATAAAACCTATCTAATTTTTGTCAATCAAATAAGAGCAATAACATTATCCCGTTCCAGAAAAAGCAACCGCATACTTTTCGTATTTCCCAGCACTCATTATCTAAGTTCAAGGGAACTGGAAATATAAAAATGGAAGTCTTGCTCCTTGCAGTATTCTTTTATTTTTTGGATTAGTTTTGGGTTCGTTGTATATTCCAACAGATATACTTCCATTCCATCTGCTTTGCACGCTTCCAAATATTTGCAGAAATAATCCCTCGTCTCGCTCATTTGCTCATGAAATGTTCCTTTATCAAAATCGATGCCGCTCCATACGGATTTCTGAGAAAGCTGTCCTATAAACTTCTGCCAGTCTGGGTTTGCTACATCCACCCATTGTTCTTCCTCCCAATGCTCATACTCACCGATTGCCAGTTCCGCATAGGTTGTATAGTACTCCCTGAAGTTTTCAATCGACCCAATATTTAGATATGTATATACGACTGTTCCATTTTGATGGAGCAATTCAATATCCCTTTTTGTAAAATACTGTGCATCAATTACAATCGTTTCATACATTTTAAATCGTTCCAAAGATGAGGCGTCCGCATTTAAAAACACCCCATAATCGTTTTTCTCAAATTCCTTTGCCTGATTGGCTTTCACAAAAAACATCCACCAATAAACATTAGAACAAATAATACAGCCAAGGCTACTGGTTGTTTGATTCTCTTCCCGCACAATGCCTCCCACATCCTTTCGGTGATTCTCGTTTTTTCCTCATGACTATCACATTTTACACATTGATGATTATGTTTTCCCAGATTTGTTGCTCAATTTGTATTCAAATTTTACTATAAAACTTGTGAACAGTTCTACCGTCATTTTGGAATATATGAGAAAAGGACGAACTCATCTTCTAAAATGAATTCGTCCTTTAAGGCACAGTTATTAGGTTGTTTCAATACATCTCATAGGTTATTCAGTATTATTGGGTAATTTTTTGATGTACTATTTCAGGAAGAAAAACCCTTTTATTCTTCTGCAAAAAGTTTCTGCTTCCGCTCAATCATCTCATCAGTTCTCTCGATATACTGCGCTACATCCTTGACATTCTCGCATCTTTCGATCCGATGAGTGCCATCCGGATTTGGCTCATTCCAGACACGTTTTGTCGAAGCTCCCGCTCCACACGCCACGATAGTCTGTTTCTCCTCCATGATCAGAATGTTATAAATTCCTGCTTTCCCCGGACTTGCGTAACCGACATTTTCCAGATTGCCAGCCATGCTCTTCTGGCGATACAGATAATATGGTTCTAACCCCATCTCCTTTGCATATTCTGCGGTGAGGTTCATATGCTCTGTGGTGTTGACCATCTTGTAATCTTTATAATCTTCCTTAAACATGTTAAGCCGTGCCGCCCGCTTTAATGCAAGTGAATGCACGGTAAGATTATCCGGTTTTAACGCTTTTACCTGCTCTAAGGTATCCCTGACATCCTCAAGGCTTTCCTCCGGCAGTCCCATGATAAGATCCATGTTGATATCATCGAATCCAAGCTCTCTCGCAAGCTGAAAACTCTCCACGGTCTGTGCCACGGTATGTCTGCGCCCGATGATTTTTAATGTCTCATCTTTCATCGTCTGCGGATTGATGGAAATTCTTGTGATGTCCCATTTTTTCAACGTTTCTAATTTTTCTCTTGTGATGCTGTCCGGACGTCCGGCTTCCACTGTAAACTCCAGACAGTGTGACAGATCAAAGCTGCATCGGATCTTACGGATCAGCCGGTCAAGCTGATATGGCTCCAGTGTTGTCGGTGTGCCCCCTCCAATGTAGATGGAATTCAGATGTTTTTTTCCAAATTTTACTGCAACATAATCCAGTTCTTTTTCCAAAGCATCCAGATAGCTGTCCACTTTCTGTCTCCAGCTCACTAATGGGTAGGATGTAAATGAACAATACAGGCAGGTTGTCGGACAGAATGGGATTCCGATATAAAGACTGTAGCCGTTCTCGTAATCGATCTTTTTTAAGATTTCGAGCTCACGCTCTGCGATATCAATGGAAAGATTGATTTTCTCATCAGATGCAAAGTACGTTTTTTGCATGTAGGATCTGATCTCTGCCTCCGTTTTTCCTTCCTCTAAAAATTTCATCGGGATTTTCGTTGGCCGGATTCCTGTCAGAGTTCCCCACGGAAGCTTTTTGCCCGTGATCTCTGATAATATCTGATAAAAATTCTGTTTCAATTCGTTTTTCGTTTCCGTGCGGTCTGAAAAATCTACCGGAAAACTTCGGCCTTGATTTTCCTGATTTTTTCCCTTCCACTCAATTTTTATCTGCTGTGGCTCATACACCACCTGAAACTGTAAGGTGATCTCTTCCTCATATTTTTTATCTTCTGCCGTTGCTCTCACATTTTCCTCCGGGAAAAATGCCTTGATGAGCGAATGTATATCATACTCAAATTCCGGCTTGCTTAACTTTGCTAATATCATATTGTTTTCCTTTTCTGGCTGTGTTTCCTATTTTGATGAAAGTCTTCTTTACAGACGATATTTTTTCATAGTCAGTCTGTTATAAATATGGATTGTACATCCGCTCTGTTCCGATCGTTGTCATATCTCCATGCCCTGTATACACGGCGGTCTCATCAGGAAGCGGCATGAGTTTTTCCCGAATCGCATGGATCAGCTGGGATGCACTCCCCTTCGGGAAATCAGTCCTTCCAATAGAAGTCTGAAAGAGGCTGTCCCCGCTGAATAACGTGTTCTGATATGGAAAATAATAGCAGCAGCCTCCCACCGTATGTCCCGGTGTTAAAAATACCCGTATATGAAATCCTGCAAGATCTATTTCCTGCTCATCTTTTAAATATTCATCGGCATAGAACACAAGCTCGCTTCCCTGCCATCCGCTCAGATTCAACTGCGGATTTTCCAGTGTCTCTTTTTCTTTTTCCTGCGCGTATATTTTTATATGCAAAAGCTGCGCCAGCTCCCCTGCCCCTGTCGCATGGTCAAAATGTCCATGTGTCAGAAGAATTGCCACAGGTTTCAATCCCTGCTCTTTCACTTTCTCTGCAAGCTGTTTTGCACTTGCACCCGGATCAATGATCAGTACTTCTTTTGTGTCATCATTGATCGCAAAATAGCAATTGGTCTGTACCGGACCTACTACATATGTCTGTATACTTAATGGTGCCATATTTCTCTTCCTCCATAAAAAGATGAAAGAAACCACCTGAGCCAGATCAGCCGGTGGTTCTCTCAATATCAATAATACTGTCTATCTGACGAAGCTTGTCGATCACACTCGTCAGCTCTGCTTTTCCTTTTGTGTTAAATGAAATATCAATGGTTGCGATTCCCTGCTTACTCGTCTTGGAATGGATCGCATTGATATCAATCTCACGCTCTGTAAAGGCTCTTGTGATATCAACGAGAAGCCCGGTACGGTTATTGCAGAATACTTTGATCTCTGCCAGATAAAGACCGGAATTGCCGGATTCTTCATCATGCTGCCACTCCGCATCGATGAGACGTTCTCTCTCCATATCTGAAAGATTGATGATGTTGATGCAATCTGTCCGGTGAATGGAAACACCACGCCCTCTTGTCACAAATCCTACGATCTCGTCCCCCGGAACCGGACTGCAGCATTTTGAAAAATGGACTGCCACGTCATAAAGTCCCTTTACAATGATACCGCTCTTTGATTTTTTCTCCGGGACTTTTTCTTTATTTTCGGAGATCGTCTCAAGAACTTCCTCGTCTGTAATACGTGCAAGGTGATCTTTCTTATATTCCTCGTACATACGGTTTACGATCTGACCTTCTTTTAAACCGCCATGACCAACGGTTGCAAGGCAGGAATTCCAGTCGTGAAAACCATACTTGCGCATGATTTTATCCTGATACTCTGGTCTGTTGATATCGGAAAGGTTGATCCCTTTTGATTTACAACAGGATGCAAGCAGCTCTTTTCCTCTTATGATATTTTCTTCCTTCAACTCACTTCGAAACCACTGATTGATCTTATTCTTTGCCTGCGTGCTCTTTACAATATTCAGCCAGTCGCGGCTTGGTCCCTTGGAATTCTGAGAAGTCAACACCTCGATCCGGTCACCATTCTGGATCACATAATCAATCGGAACAAGCTTTCCATTGACTTTGGCTCCGATCATTTTGTTTCCGACCGCCGAATGGATGCTGTACGCAAAATCAATTGGCGTAGAACCGTTTGGCAGGTTTTTTACATCTCCTGTCGGTGTGAAGCAGAAAACCGTATCCGAAAACAGGTCGAGATCACTTTTTAACAGGCTCATAAACTCCTTGTTATCGGACATATCCCTCTGCCACTCTAAAATCTGTCTCAGCCAGCTTAACTTCTCTTCCTCGGTAACGGTCATTGGTGCTGCAGCACCGCCATTATTGCTTGCCTCTTTGTATTTCCAGTGAGCGGCGATACCATACTCAGCAGTGCGGTGCATCTCATAGGTACGGATCTGGATCTCGAACGGCTGTCCTGTCGGTCCGATCAGTGTCGTGTGAAGTGACTGATACATGTTCGGTTTTGGCATGGCAATGTAATCTTTGAATCGACCGGGAATCGGTTTATACATCTCATGGATGACACCAAGTGCCGCATAACAGTCTTTTACGGAATCCACGATAATACGGATCGCAAACAGATCATAAATCTGATCCAGCGTTTTATCCTGATTCTTCATTTTCTTATAAATACTGAAAAAGTGCTTTGCCCGCCCATCGATCTGCGCCGGAATTCCGGCTTCGTGGATATGTTTTTTTACCTCTTCCACAAGACTCTGGACATAATCATCCCTGACGCTTTTTCTCTGGGCGATCTGATGAACCAGATCATAGTATGCTTCCGGCTCTAAATATTTTAAAGAAAGATCGTCTAATTCGATCTTAATTTTGGAAATACCAAGGCGCTGGGCGATTGGCGCATAGATATCCATTGTCTCTCGCGCTTTTTCCTTCTGTTTCTCCGGTGTCATGTATTTCAATGTCCGCATATTATGTAGGCGGTCTGCCAGTTTGATCAGGATCACACGGATATCCTTTGCCATGGCAAGGAACATTTTTCTTAAATTCTCTGCCTGAACTTCCACCTTATCCGCATCGTAGGACAACTGTCCTAATTTTGTGACACCATCTACCAACAGTGCAACCTCTGCACCAAACTCCTGCCTGATCTCCTCATCGGTCATAACGGTATCTTCCACCACATCATGCAAAAGTCCCGCTACGATCGTCTCCTTATCAAGCTCTAACTCTGCTAAAATAATCGCAACGCACAATGGATGGATGATATACGGTTCTCCCGATTTTCTTACCTGCCCCTTATGTGCCTCGTATGCAATGTTGTATGCCTTCTCTATCAGACTGATATCCGTAGATGGATGATACTTACGGACACTGGCGATCAATTCCTGATATAATTTTTCGGGACTCTCAAACTCCTTCATTGGTTTGATACTATTGTCCTCTTCTTTTACGATTTTCTCTAATTCTTCTGATGAAAGTTCTGCCATGTAGATCACCCACTTTATCTATGCTTTTGTGTATAATATATGATTATATTTTATTTTCTATCAAAAATCAACGCTTAAACTTTGCATCCGGCTTCCATCACCATTCTATCTGATAATCTGACATCAGGACGCCGTCTATTTCCCGGTCACCGCAATATGAAAAGCCTAATTTTATGGCAAGTTTTTCAGAAAGAGTATTTTCTTTTTGAATCAGACAGTGCAAGAGATGTACCTGCAGCTCCTCTCCTGCATATTGCATGATCGCCTGACAGACTTCATAGGCATAACCCTGATGTTGAAAGGATGTCCGGATCGCATACCCCAATTCCATATCTCCATTTAACTCTTCCCGGTGTTCCACACCAGCCCTGCCGATCAGCGTGCCTGTTTTTTTCTCAAAAACAAGCCACATTCCATATCCATAAAAACGATACATATTTTCGATATAGGCTTTCTGATATTCCAGCTCTTCCTCATATTCATATAACCCCTCCATATAATCGGTCATTCCGGGTTCTGCATACATGGAAAAAAGATCATCCAGATCAGAAAGCTCCAATTCTCTCACAATACAGCGTTTCGTCTCCAGAATCGTCCACGGGATATTGAAATGTCTCTCATACACGCGCTGTAAAAACGTCATATCGACTTCCTCGAACCCCTCAACGACCATATCGGCATGAAGAAATGTATCCGTTTCCGGCATCTGATAGGCAATCGCCGGAACATTCACATCTCTGGCAAGGTCTAAAAGAGACTGATCCGAAGATAGAAAAATGATATCTCTGCTCCGCTTCTCTGACAGCTTATGAAAGGCTTCCTCTTTTTTTATTAATACAAATGTAGTTTGTTTTATTCCTGCAAGATTTTCTCTTAACAAAGAAACTTCACGCTCCGGTATCTGCGACACCCATATCTGTTTTGGATACTCTTTCTTATTATAATATGGCAAACCTGTTCTCCTTATTGATTGTTATGCACAAAACAACCGGTATCTGAACAGATACCGGTCGTCCCTTTAAAACTCATAAATTAATATGCAATATTTACATCGACATTTCCCTTGATTCCAGGAACACTTCCCTTGGAAGAGTACTGCCACATGTTATATTTTCCTTTGTAATTGCAGGTTGTGTTGTACTGTGCAACCCAGATAAAGTAGTTGCTGAATGCAGATGCATCAATTTTATTGTTGTACCAGCTCTTACTTGCGTAAACACCTGCTTTTCTTCCGCCGTTTGCAATGGTCTTACAGAACGCAGCCACGCATGCTGTTCTGGTGCCTTTATCTAATCCGTTGGCACGGGCTGCTCCGCTTCCGTTCTCTGTATCAACAAAGATCGGGTAAGAAAGATTGTAGCCGGAGCATAATGTCAATGCCATACTTGCCTCCTCAACAGCCTCTGCCTCAGTTGTAGCCTGTGTGAAGAAGTAAACACCAACGTTAATGCCGTTTGCAGTTGCACCCTGAATATTTTTCTTGAAGCAGGAATCCTCTACCAATGCTCCTGTCTGTGATCCGCGGTAACCGACACGGATAATTGCAAAGTTGATACCTGCCGCCTTTACAGATGCCCAGTCAATATTTCCCTGATGGCTGGATACATCAATACCGTTCTTTCCGGAACCCTGCTGTAATGCTCCATCACTTCCGAAGTTGTAAGAGATACCGCTGATCACCTGACTTCCTGTTACACGCTGATGGTTGCTGGTATAGTAATATACTTTTCCATCAATGGTCTGCCATCCGGTGTAAACCGGCTCGGTGTAGTAAGTTCCGTTTGCATTGTAATCTGCCACGGTTGCTGGTTTTTTACACTCGGAATCTTTGTAAAGAGTTCTTCCGGATTTATCTTTTAACTGTGCTGTTGAATCAGTTGAAAACTGCTTCACTGACACTGCACAGCTGACTGTCGCTGTCGCTGTTGTATTTTTATCTCCCGGCTTTGATAAATATGTAACCGTTGCCGTGATACTTGCATCTCCTAATCCCGCTGCTGTCAAAGTGCATCCTGCTTTTGAATCCTTTGAAATCTGGACAACTTTGCTGTTACTGCTGGACCAGGATATTCCTTTGATAATACCACCCGCATCTGTAATTGAAGTAGAAATAGCTAATGAATTAGCACTGGCATTATTATAAAGTGTTACACTCTTTGGAATTGAAACGGATGCTGTCGCTGCCGCAACCTTTGTTGTCCACTTTACTTCAAAAATATTCTTTGATGCATCATCTTTAAGTTCAAACTCTGTTTTATCGGTTGTTGTATAATCCTTGCTGTAATCATATGCTTTTACAATAGCCCCTACTGTTCCTTCTTTAGTCTCTGCCTTTGATGCATCTTCTTTCCCATCAAAATAGTGCTTGATCGTATATTTTACGGTAGTTGCCTGCTTCTCTGTCCATGAAACTTCATACTCTGTTGTTCCGGCTTTAATTGTCACATTCTGTGTTTCGCCATCATATTTTTTAGGATCAGGATTGCTTACTTGAATTACCGCACCAGCTTCTGCTTTACCTTTGATTGGATCACCAATCACAGTTTCACCACACTTATTCTTTATTGTATACGGAACTTGTGTTGGTTCTGAACCACCACCATCTGAGCCACCACCTGGTGTTTGTCCTGGATCACCACCTTCTGAACCACCTGGGGTTTGTCCTGGATTACCACCTTCTGAACTACCTTGTGTTCCTGAACCACCATCTGAACCACCTGGTGTTTGTCCTGAATCACCTTCTGTAGTCGCACTTTGATTCGCCGCAGCCCGATAGCTTCTTGCTTTAGCAGTTGTAGTTGCTCCCTGTGCAATGTTTACGGTATTTGTTCCGGAAGAAGCCGGCTGTGAAGCATTAAAATTAGATGTATCCACATCTGCACCGCTCACTTTGGATGGTGTGCAGGTGCTGTCAACCGTTTCCACTGTATCCTTAATAACAGCCTCTACCTCAACATTATCTACCTCTGCATCCTCTGCCGGTGCTACTTCTGCTGCGGATTTAATCTCATCTTTGACATCTACCTTGGTGTATTCAATCTTATCCTTAACCGTTAATTTGTAAGAATTCTCTTTTGAAATATATCCATCGATCTCATTCAAAGAGACATCATATTTTCCAGCTTCAATGCTCTTTATGTAAATGATACCGTCTTTGTCATCATCCGTATAAGTAGCTGCCTTTGCTTTTTTCTGTTCTCCCTTGACAGTGATCTCGAAAGGCTGTCCTTTTACATTCTTTGAAGAAGAATCCTGAATCTTGATCTTCAGATCCTTCTCAATAGAACTTCCGACTAATGTAACAGTTTCCGGTTCTGCCGCCTCTGTCTCTTCCGTGACAACCTCTTCAACTGCCACAACTTCTTCCGTCGGTTCTTCTGCCACCTCTGTACTTATCACAACATCTGCCACAATTGGTTCCGGCTGATGAAAATGGTCATATAAAAAATATCCTCCTGTTCCGACACCGCCAACTGCTGTCACAGTGGCTACACCTGCTATGATCGCCTGTGTCTTTGTCAGTCCGCTAAGCAAAGTCGCAACCGCTTTTACCTTTCCGGCTGCGCCCTGAACTAAATTTAGAAAATTCATTCTCGTCTCCTCCTCGTCTGCATTTTCCTTTACTTTCAGTAAATTTTCGTAATTCACTCTATTATGATAAAGAATCTGTCTGCAGCAATTTCGCTGCTATTCCTTCTTTGTAATCATACGAAGCTAATTATAGCATTTTCCCATATTATGTAAATATAATTTTCGTTATTTTTTTGGAAATTTTTTCCCACCAGAAAATATGGTTCTCATTTTCAAGGTTACACGCCCTCACAGTCAAATGCCGGGATAAAACTCTCTTCCGCTGTGTCCCCCTCCTGGACAAAACCATTTTCTATTCCGATATCGATCGCATAATCCACCAGTGTCTCATATTCCTCATCGGTAATCCTGCGATTCAATTCCGGATACTTTTCCAGATTGGAAAGTGGGGTGAACTGGTTCATGATACTGATATAAATCATATCTCCGTAAGTTTCATGCAGATATTTTAAAATCTGCATGGAATCTGCCATACAACCAGGCAGTGTCAGATGTCTTACGATCGTTCCACTTAAAATAAGGTTATCTTCATCTCCATTTACAAACACAGCCTTTCCTGTCTGCCGCACCATCTCTGCGATCGCTGCCTTTGCAACCTCTGCATAATCCGGAGCATGGGAATACTTTTTACTCAAAACCGGGCTCATATATTTAAAATCCGGCAGATAAATATCAACGTAACCCTCTAGCATTTTGATCGTGTCAACCGTCTCATAACTGCTTGTATTGTATACAACCGGAAGCGTAAGCCCTTCCTTTCGTGCCTGATCCAGAGCCTTCACGATCTGCGGCACAAAATGTCCCGGTGTTACAAGATTGATATTATTGGCTCTTTTTTCCTGCAATTCAAGAAAAATATCCACGAGCCGCTCCAGAGAGATTTCTTTTCCAACCGTTCCGTTTGCGATATTCTCATTCTGACAGAATACACAATGCAACGGACACCCCGAAAAAAATACCGCTCCAGATCCCGCATCTCCCGAAATGCAAGGTTCCTCCCAGAAATGAAGTGCTGCCCTCGCAACTTTTAAATTTTCTGTCTGCCCACAGATTCCTTTTTCACCCTTTTTTCGGTCTACAAGGCATTTTCTTGGACATAAATCACATTTCACACCTGCTACCTCTTGCTAAACACGTTATTTTCCGCTATTATATAGCAGTCAAAAAGATTTTTACAAAAAAATCTATCTTTTTCATTATAACAAAAGAAAAAGAAATGGATACTATTTTTAACAAAAGTTAATGAATTATTAAGGAGTAAACTATGAGTTTAAAAAATGTAATGGTCGCACAGTCCGGTGGCCCGACAGTTGCAATTAACGCCAGCCTTGCAGGTGTGATCCGTGGAGTCATGGCATCTGAGCAGTATGAGACTGTCTATGGATCTGTAAATGGAATCCTTGGCATCTTAAACAATAATTTATTAAATCTGACAGAGATTATGAATGAAAATCCGGCATATCTGGATTGTCTGGAAACAACACCTGCAATGTATTTAGGTTCCTGTCGTCATAAACTGCCGGATTATCTGGATGATGATTCCTCATATGTTTTCATCTTCAAACAGTTTGAATTATACAATGTCGGCGCCTTCTTCTATATTGGCGGAAACGACTCTATGGACACCGTTTTAAAATTATCCGAATACGGCAAAAAAATCGGCAGCAATGTCCGCATCATCGGCATTCCAAAAACAATCGACAACGATCTGTGTGAGACAGACCACACTCCTGGTTTTGGTTCCGCTGCAAAATATATTGCTTCCTCTGTTTTAGAGATTGCCCATGACACTTTTATTTACGCAGTCAAGAGTGTCACGATCATTGAGATCATGGGACGTGACGCAGGATGGCTGACCGCTGCCGCTGCTCTTGCAAGAAACGGATATAATTCCGCTCCACATTTGATTTATCTTCCGGAAGTTCCGTTTGATACGGACGACTTCCTGTTAGATGTAAAACGTATGCTATTTGAACGCAATAACGTTATCATTGCCGTATCAGAGGGTATCCGCGATGCATCCGGCAATTACATCAGCGCTTCTGAGAAGTCAGTCGATACATTTGGCCACAGCCAGCTGAGTGGCGCCGGAAAAACATTGGAATTCCTTGTGAAAGAAAAATTAGGTGTAAAAGTCCGCTCCATCGAAGTGAATGTATTACAGCGGTGTGCAGCCCATTTAGCATCTAAGACAGACCTTATGGAATCTGTTGAATTAGGAAAAAAAGCCGTTGCGCTCTCCGAGGAAGGCGTAACAGCTTCTATGGTCACCATGAACCGTGTATCTGACGATCCATATACAATTGAATATGGATATGCCGAGATAAAAAATATTGCCAACGAAGCCAGATCCGTTCCTGCTGAATGGATCAACGCCGCCGGCAATGATGTTACACAGGAATTAATTGATTACCTCACTCCATTGATCCAGGGTGAATCCAATGTCACCTATGAAAATGGTCTTCCTGTTTATATGGATGTCAGTCATCTGACAAAACATCAATAAATTTTCCAATCTCAGCCCACGCTTTTCTGGATTCTGGCAGCATTTTTGCTGCCATCTGGAAAATGTGGAACATTCCATCATAAATACTAAGTCTTACTTTTACTCCCTGATGTCTCGCTTTCGAGGCAACGCTCACCGAATCGCTTAACAGCATCTCATAAGAACCTACCTGTATGAGCATTGGCGGAAATCCCCTGAAATCCCCATACAGAGGTGAAATATAAGCATCCATCGGATCATGGTCTCCCACATAATCTTTGTTATAGATCAGACTGTCCCTCGTATTTCCAAACAATGGATCTCTCTCATAATTGGTATCATACGATTCACCGCTTGCCATAAGATCCGTCCACGGAGACATTGCAACGATCCCACATGGAAGCTGCATTCCATGATCTTTCAGATAATGGCACAGTGCCATCGCAAGCCCTCCTCCTGCGGAATCTCCTGCCACAATGATATCCTCTGCAAACCAGCCCTGACCAAGCAGCCACTGATATGCGCTCACTGCATCTTCCAATGCCGCCGGATATGGATTTTCAGGTGCCACACGGTAATCAATGGTGAGTACACTCATCCCTTTGCTGACTTCATTGTAAAGTCCCGCAAACATGCGGTATGCGTTCCGCATCGCTCCGATATACCCACCGCCATGAAGCTGTAAGATCACCTTCTGCTCATTCGGATTTTCCTTTAATTCAAGCCACTCCATTGTGAAGTGCTCCATCTCGATAGTGGTCATGGTGAACATATCCGGGCATTTCCACGGCGGTTCGACCATTTTTTTCCGCAGTTCACCGCTTTTGATTTTCCTGCCAATCAGGTTATCGTTTGTCACATGCGCGATCAGGTCACGCATGACATTTCCTGCGATGCTCGCTTCGTTTGTCTCATGTTCTCTTTCTTTTTTCAAAGTCAATTTTCTGATCATAAACCCTCTTATTCAAACTTCTGTCGTTTCCTTATCTGATATGGAATCTTCTCTTCAGTTCCACCCTTGCCCTTCTGTCACCGATGATCAGCGTTCCAAGGAACAAAAATACAGATGTTCCGAGCGCTGCAAGTGCCAGATATGGGACATAAATGATTCCGGTCAGATACAGAACGATCGGAACAAAACTGCATAAAATCATAAAAATCTGCCACATAATATAACTCTGCCAGTTTCTCCGGTTTACACACATCAAAATCAAAATTCCTGCATCAACTAAAATAATCGCCGCCGGGAACACGTATCGTACCGACCATCCCCGGTAACCATTCACAAAATCGATTGCGATCAATATCAATATGGCAATTAAAGTCAAAACAATTGTTTTGGCAATATAGCCGGTTTTCCCAAGGATAGCAAACCGTACAACCAGATATCCGTAAAAAAAGATCAGACCGGTAACAAGACTCCACGCCGTCTCAAAATCACCGTAATGATTCACTACAACTAAAACCGCCTCTGCCACGATCGCCACGAAAAGATAAATCCGCGACAAAAGCATCATCCGTCTTGTTTTGATTTTAACATCGGGATACATATTTTCCACCTCTATCGTAGGCTCTAATACGGAGTGACAGAGCGGGCAGCGCTCTGTCTCATCCAACACTTCTATATTACATTGTTTACATCTGCTCATCTCACACCATTACTTTCCTGTTTTTTTCTATCCTGATCCATTCTTCTTAATCGGCAGTTACACCATTTGTATCTAACTCTACCTCAATTCCGTCTGCTGCGATTTTGCGGAAAAATCCCCGCTGCACGGAAACATCTTTCAGATCAAAGCTGAATGAGAACACCAGCGTACTTCCATAAGAACAGATCGTTCCCTTCAAATGCTGTCCCTTCGACATTGCAAGAAATGCATGGAACATCTCCACATATGGGCGGTATTCCTCATCCACACCGATATTTCCGATATTTGTGATCGTCGTTGTATTGGCAAGTGCAGACTTTGTATACACAAGCTTCATTGCAATATTTTTTAAGAAAAGCGGTACTGCACGCGCAGCAAGCAGTTTCTCATTGGATACATTATAGGAAAACAATTTCTCCAGATGCTCCCTGTTGATCTGGCTTCTCAGATTATCACGCACGATCGCCAGCACTTCCGCAAACGTGTAGACTTCCTTTGTCGGATGAAATTCTGCCGACACCATGACAAAGAAATTTTTCGTTGTGATTGAATTAAAATACGGGCGCAGATTTACCGGAACTGCCACGCGGATCGGACTCGCGGACGGCATTCCCTTCATACACTCCGTATACACACTCCAGATATAAACGGAAACAAGATATTCATTGATACTGCAGCCATATCTGTGACATACCTCTTTCAACTGCGGAATCTGCATATACCCATGCATAACGCCAAATTCTCCCGGTCCCAGATGTTCTCCCTTTAACAGATATGCCTTTTTTGTCTGATAGCCTTTTGCGGAACTCTTCTTATAATTCTTTAAAAAACTGTCCTCTCTGTTTAAAGATGTACCACTGTTTAAGGAATCCCCAACCTTCTCCTTCAGTTCCGGGTGTGCAAGACGCAGATACTGGTAAGTTAACTCTTTCAAAAAGTTAATGCCGCCCATTCCATCGGTCAGCACGTGGAACACTTCCAGATTAATTCTGTATTTATAATAAGTCACGCGGAACATATAACTGTGGTTTTGATTCTGCTGGATATAACGGCACGGAAAATTGCTCTCTTCACGTACTTTCGGTGCAGGCTTTCCATTCTCCTCAAAATAATACCAGAATACCCCCATGCGAAGTCTTAAATTAAATCCATCCATCTTCGGAAGGACAATATTTAACGCCTGCTGTAAAACATCGGGCTGCACCAGCTCCGTCAATGTCACACTGATACGGTAGACATTGCTCATATTCTCTCCTGCGATCACAGGGAAAAGATGTGCCGTGTTATCCAGCCTGTCCCACCGGATCTCCCGGTAGGCTTTCTTTTCCCTCTTTCTTTTCTGTCTTTTATTGTCTATTGTAATTTCTTCTGTCTCAGAAGTCACGGTCTTTTTCTTCATGATTCACTCCACTCTTTTCATGCTTCCTTTGATTATATCTGAATCTGTCTTAAAATACAAGTTTCCGGTTCTGTCTCTGCCAGATAACAAATCGTCAATTTCACAAAAATTTAACAAACAGCATTATTGATTTTTCTTCAAGTTTTTAATAAAATATCTTCTGTGGTATCTGGTCTATCCAGAGGCAAACTTAATATTTCAGATATCAAACTTTAATAATCATCGCGAAACTCCTTATAACATAAAATAGTTTTGCACGCACTTATTCATAATAGACAATTGCGAAACTCTTATAAACGTAAATTGAATTATGAAAATTGACAAAAGCTTGAGAAAGCATTGGGGAACGGTCGGTCCTTAGAAGGCAGGTGCGACGTAAGTCGTGACTGGCTTCTTAGTACCGTTACCAGTGACACATAGCGAAAGCGTGTTTTCGAAAATTTTGTTAATTCTTCATAATTCAGCACAGCCTTAAGGAAGTTTCGCAGACACTTATTCATGAAGGAACAGGAGATTTTATGGAATTTAAAAAACTGAATGCACCTTCCCTGAAGGAACTTTTTGTAAATGAACTGCAAAATATGATATTATCCGGCAAACTTGAGATTGGATCCAAACTGCCACCGGAACGCGAACTGGCGGAATCCATGAAAGTGTCCCGTGCGGTCATCAACTCCGGTATCGCCGAACTGGAAAAGAAAGGTTTTCTTGTGGTTCGTCCAAGAATCGGAACCTTTGTAGCAGACTATCACAGAGACGGTTCTTTAGACACACTCGTTGCCATCATGAATTACAATGGCGGCGTTTTAAAAAACCGTGAAGTAAAATCCGTACTGGAAGCAAGAATCATGTTTATGGTGGAAGCCTCCCAGTTTGCGATTGACCGTGCATCAGATAAAGAACTGTTAGGGCTTCAGGAATATGTCTACCAGATGGAAAACTGTACTGACCCGGAAAAGACTGCTTCTCTTATTTTTGAGTTCAGCCACGAGATTGCCTACATCAGTGGCAACACTCTGCTCCCACTCTTTTTTGTCTCGTTCCGCGATCTTGTATGCAGCCTCTGGGTTCGCTACGGACAAAAATACGGCACCAAAGAATTATACTACAGTGCAAAAAAAATCTTTGACTGCCTTCTCGCAAGAGATAAAGAAGCAGTCAAAGATTTTATCACAACCTCCACAATGGAGAGCATTGATGGCTCACGCACCATTTATTATGTGGATTAGTATAACTTTTATTTTTCCAAAATCCTTATGCCTGCGAGGATGTATTTACAAACTGGCTCTCATAAAGATTTGCATAAAATCCCTTTTGGGCGAGCAGTTCTTCATGACGTCCCTGCTCAATAATATGACCATCTTTCATAACCAGGATAATATCCGCTTCCTGAATGGTCGACAGACGATGAGCCACAATAAAACTGGTACGTCCTTTCATCATTTTTGCAAACGCTTTCTGGATCCTGATCTCGGTCCGCGTATCAATGGAAGAAGTTGCCTCATCCAGAATCAGCATTGGCGGCAGGCAAAGCATAACACGGGTAATACATAACAACTGTTTCTGTCCCTGGGAAAGATTACCGCCGTCCTCTGCCATCACGGTGTCATAACCCTGCGGCAGACGCTTGATAAAACTGTGTGCATGGGAAGCTTTTGCCGCTGCGATCACTTCCTCATCGGTCGCGTCCGGTTTTCCCATCACGATATTATCACGGATGGTTCCACTGCGCAGCCATGTTTCCTGCAATACCATACCATAATTATTTCGAAGGCTCTTTCTTGTCATATCATTGACTGGCACTCCGCTCACACGGATTGTTCCGCTGTTTGTATCATAAAAACGCATCAAAAGATTGATCAATGTCGTTTTTCCGCATCCGGTCGGACCGACAATCGCCACTCTCTGTCCCGGTTTTACGAAGAGGTTAAAGTCCTCGATCAGTTTCTGTTCCGGCACATAAGAGAAAGATACATGCTCTAACGCCACATGACCGTCTGCCTCCTCCAAATTCACTGCATCCGGTGCATCCGGAACTTCCGAAGGCTCCTCCATCAATTCAAACACCCTCGCTGCACATGCCAGCGCATTCTGTAACTCTGTCACAACACCGGAAATTTCATTGAATGGTTTTGTATACTGATTCGCGTAACTGAGTAACGCGGAAAGCTGTCCGACCGAAATACCTCCTGCAATTGCAGTAAATGCACCTACCACGCCAACGACTGCATACACCAGACTGTTGACAAACCGGGTTGCTGGATTTGTGATACTGGAAAAGAAAATGGCTCTCAAAGAACATTTCTGTAATCTGCCGTTAATCTCATCAAACTTTTCCAAAGCCTCATCCTCATGGGAGAATGCCTGAACAACCTTCTGGTTACCGATCATTTCCTCGATAAATGCGGTCTGTTCCCCTCTCGTCTCGGACTGTAATTTAAACATGGAAAATGTTTTCTTTGCGATAAAACTTGCCACAAGTAGCGAAACCGGTGTGATCACAACGACTGCCACCGTAATTTTCACACTGATCGTAATCATGAAGATCAACGTACCTAAAATGGTTACAATACCGGTGAAAAACTGGGTAAATCCCATCAGCAGACCATCCGCAAACTGATCCACATCCGCAATGACACGGCTGACGATCTCGCCGTAGGAATGTCCGTCAATATATTTTAATGGGAGTCTTTCAATTTTTTCAAATGCTTCTTTCCTGATATCCCGGATAATATGATAAGTGATCTTATTGTTGCATGCATTCATGATCCACTGTGCAGCTGCAGTCAGAAGAATGATAACTGCCATCCTTTTCAGGATTGCAAGGATTCCTGCAAAATCCACCACTCCTTTTTCAATGATCAGATCGACTGCGCGTCCGGTCAATACCGGCAGATATAAAGTCAATGCAACTGTCACTGCCGCAAGGACAATGGACATTCCAAGATACCCCCAGTATCTTCTGATATAATTCATCACTTTTTTGATTGTTGATCTCTGATGGTTATTGATCCTCTTTTTCATTTATCTTCCCTCCTTCTCATCTTCGGTCTTTTTAAACTGGGAATAATAAATTTCCTGATATACTTCACACTGTTTTAAGAGTTCCTCATGGGTTCCCATTCCAACGATCTGACCATCATCTAACACAATGATCTTGTCTGCATACATAATGGATGCTGCTCTCTGCGATACGATAAATACGGTTGCTTTGTTCTCCATATCACGGATTGCCATACGAAGTTTTGCATCTGTCGCAAAATCCAGTGCAGAAGCACTGTCATCTAAGATCAGAATATCCGGTTTTTTCACAACCGCGCGGGCAATCGTCATTCGCTGTCTCTGTCCTCCGGAAAGATTCTTACCGCCCTGCTCGATCTCAAAATCAAGTCCGCCTTCTTTTTTATCTACAAACTCTTTTGCCTGGGCAACCTCTAACGCCTGCATGATGTCCTCATCTGTTGCATTCTCATTACCCCATAACATATTTTCGCGGATCGTTCCCTTGAATAAAACCGCTTTCTGGAGTACCATACCGATTTTTCCACGAAGTTCTTCCAGAGAATACTCACGCACATCTTTTCCCCCGATCTGCACGCTTCCCTTTGTCGCATCATAAAAACGCGGGATCAGGTTGACGACCGATGATTTTCCGGAACCTGTACCACCAATGATACCGACCGTCTCTCCCTTTTTCACAGTGAAATCGATGTCTGTCAGGGATTCCTCTCCAGCTCCGGCATAAGTTAAGCCCACATGGGAAAATACCACTTCCGGCACCTCTCCACTGTGTTCTGTTTTTTCCTCTGCCACTGGAGTCACCGCGTTATCTGTGATGGATGGCTGTAATTCAAAAATCGCCTGAATGCGGTTTCCACACGCAATAGATTTATTAATATTAATAATAAGGTTAGCAAGTTTTATAAGTTCTACTAAAATCTGGGACATATAATTTACCAGCGCTACCACTTCACCCTGTGTGATATATCCACTGTTAACACGGATTGCTCCTGTCCATACTAAAACAACAACCGCACCATTTATGATCACATAAGTAAGCGGATTCATCAGTGCTGAAATTTTACCTACATAAAGCTGGATCTTCGTCAGTGCATCATTGCTCTCATTAAAGTTTGTGATCTCATCATTCTCTTTATTAAATGCACGGATCACCCTGCTTCCGGTCAGATTCTCTCTCGTGATTCCAAGTACCTTGTCCAATGCAGACTGTACTTTTTTATACAATGGAATACTCACGAGCATAATTCCGAATACCACAATCGATAACAGTGGAATCGTTATAACAAAGACAAGTGCTGCTTTCACATCGATCGTGAATGCCATGATCATTGCACCGAACACGATAAACGGCGAGCGCAAAAACAAACGTAATACAAGGTTTACACCGTTCTGCGTCTGGTTGATATCACTTGTCATTCTCGTGATCAGTGTGGACGTTCCCACTGTATCCATCTCCGAAAATGATAGTTTCTGAATATGCTCAAAAAGTGCATGGCGTAGTCCTGTGGAAAAACCAACCGCTGCCTTTGCTGCAAAATACTGTGCTGTGATAGAACAGGTCAATCCGATCACTGCAAGTAACACAAGTACCAGACACATTTTCATAATGTATGGTTTATCTCCGTATGCCACTCCATGATCAATGATCGCCGCCATAACAAGAGGCACGATCAGCTCAAAAGACGCTTCGAGCAATTTAAAAAGTGGTCCTAACACACTTTCCTTTTTATAATCTTTCAGGTACACTAATAACTTTCCCATTTCCTATTCTCCCATTAAAATTCCTTCAGTTCTTAAGACAATACGGAAACCGGCACAAATACTCGCGCCGGTTTCATTCTGTCTCTATTATGCTGTTTTATCCAAAACTTATCCGCACTATGCTGTGCGCCTTTTTCAAACCATCATCTTCTACTTTGATTATTTTTTAATATCCTTCATCTTCTGCAGACCGAAAATAACTGCGCCGCCAATCAAAAAGAAAAGAATACTAAAATCATGGATTCCCATAGCCGGCTGCGGAGTATCCAGAGTAGTCGGTCCCATAACTACAGCGAAGATGGAGCCAAGCATCAGTCCGATGATCAGATAAATCGTCTGTGCCCTGTACTTTTCCAATGCCCTGCGGATCAGCTTTACTACACTGAAAATGCCGACTAAAATACCGCACCCAAAAATAAATACCGTCCAGAAGCTTGAGAAATCCAAATGCAATATATCCTTGATTGCAGTGATGATTGGAAGATATAATCCGAAAATCAAAAGCAGGGTGGACCCGGAGATTCCAGGCAGCACCATGGCTGAAATAGCGATCACTCCTGCAAAAAACACAAACACCGCAAGCCCCGGTGTCAGATGATTCAGATTCACGCCTTCATTTCCACCGGAAACCGGATTAAAATATGTGATGGCACATACAACCGCAATACCAAGCAGTACAAATGGTATCGCCTTTTTATTGGTTTCAAGACATTTTTTCTCCTCTTTTATCACGATCGGGATCGCAAAAATAATAAATCCGATAAACAGGGAGCTTATATAATAAATATGTGATTCAAACACACTTGTCAGGATCAGTACTGCGATCACAAATCCACTGATCCAGCCTATTCCAAGTTTAATCAGGAAAACAAATGCGTCCTTTCTCTCCTCTTTTGTTCCGGTCAGCAGATCATCAATGGAATCGATAAACTTATCATAAAATCCAAGTAAAAATGCAATTGTGCCTCCGGATACACCCGGAACACTGTCTGCTAATGCCATACAGAAACCTCTGATAAACTGAATTATAAACATATCTTTCCCTCGTTTTTCATTTTATTGTTTTACAGCACTGCATAACATTATAACTTATATGGGTTCTATTTGTCTATATATTTATCCAGCTGGTGTGATACTTCCAGCACACCGTCCAGCAGTGACTTCGCATTCTCTGCATTATCCAGATTCTTTGTACTCAGTTCTTCTGCCTGCGTGGAGGATGCTGTCACTTCCTCAGTTGTCGCAGACAACTGGGAGATATTATCCACGATCTGGTTATTTGCATCAGAGAGACTTGCAAGCATCTGGTCGATCTCTCCGATATCCGTGATAAGTGCATTTACGTTTTCATTCATATGTCCAAAGCTTTCCGATGCCTGTTCGATCATATGATCCTGTTCTGCTGCCGCCTGCACGGATTTTCCGACAGCATCTGCAGCGCTCTGTGCATCTTCCGATAACTCATTTAAAATCGCTGCTATGTTCTCTGTCTCCTGTCTGGTCTTCTCTGCTAACTGGCGGATCTCATCTGCCACGACTGCGAATCCTTTTCCCGCCTCTCCTGCTCTCGCACTCTCGATGGAAGCATTCAGGGCAAGCAGATTTGTCTGGCTGGAAATAGAAAAAATCGTATCTGCAATACTCTTCACTGCATTCGTCCGATCCTGCAGTTTCTTCATGGAATCTGCCACTTCCGAGTTGGTATCTGTGATCACCTCTGACTGTCGTTTCAGATTATTCATAATCTCCAGACTCTGGCTGTTCAGTTCTCCGGATTTCTTTGCCACAGAAACCATACTTTCCGAACGCTCGATCGTCTGTCCAATGGATTCCTGGATATTCTGTGTCATAGTCGTCTGTGTCTGGATATTTTCTGCTGTACTCTGTGTGTTGTCTGAGATATCTTTCATGGCACTGTTCACAACTTCTGTGGAAGAATTCAGTTCATTCACAATGCCCATTGCATTCTCTGTTCCCCTGCGTACTTCATCTGCCACATGAATGACATCTTCCATCACCTTCTGCTGCTTTTCCTGCTCATGCATCAGACTGTGTCTTGTATCATGATTGAACTTCCACCCGATATTTACCGCAATATAGATAAGTAACAGCATCATGCAGATTGTAAAGGTTGCTGCCATCTGATCAATTGCCTCTTCAACAGAATACTGGTGCTGTACTGCAACCTTTAGCACATTCATTAAAATATTCAGTGCACCAAATCCGATTCCCGTGATCCTTGCAAACTTCTTATCAAAATAAATAATACTTCCTATAAAAGGCACTATTGACATAAAACGCACATAATAGCTGTCAAATGCATATGCCATAAAAAATGAAATGATAAAAACCCCAATGCTTACCAGATACTTTAACTTCTGGCTAGAGTTATCGCGCATATAGATAACTGATGCTCCAATAGAACAGATCAGGATCAACGCCGTGATCATTCCTGCATAACCAGTCGTTCTCACACCTCTTAAAGCTGCAATCCATACAAGTCCTAATATCCAGATATAGTATACGATTACTCCCATGGTCAGGAATTTATTCGTTCTCTTTATCTGTTCTGCCTTGTCTGCATAAAGATATTTTTTCTGCTGTTTTTCCATGTACCGAATCTCCCTTTTCCTTTGTTTTCAGACAGAGTTATTATAGCATATTTTATGTTAGATGGAATATTTTTTGACAATCCGGCAAAAGAAAAAGCTATGGTTCTATGCCATAACTTTTTCTTAAAAATACATCCTAATTTATATTACAAACTGCTAGTCAAAAATAAATCCGGCAAAACTCAGTTCTGCAACCTCTGCAGTCGTTAATTCTTTCATTTCC